>Ga0265338_10000031_pt1 | contig 260842 bp, 431 predicted proteins | sample 42126metaG_FD_193579 | JGI IMG/M metagenome (GOLD analysis project Ga0265338, IMG submission 193579) | Rhizosphere microbial communities from Carex aquatilis grown in University of Washington, Seatle, WA, United States - 4-21-26 metaG | ecosystem: Host-associated > Plants > Roots >... | reverse complement strand
TCCGGCAGGTGCCTTGACAATTTTCTTTTCTCTGACAGGCGTCTCTCGTCTGACGCATCCGCTGAATTCATGCTAGGTGTGGTCTCACCCACAACACTTCTATCCCTTCCATCTCTCTTACGAATCGATCTAGTATGGATTCCCTCGGACAAAGCTCCGCCGTTGGACAAGGCTCCGTGCCTTCTCCTCACCTCGACCAAAATTCCCATACGATCGACCAGCACCGTGGGTTCCCAGCTCCTCACTCGCATGCTCAAGCGCGGAAGCCGAACATCTTACTATCGGCGGTCTCGATGATCGATTCGAAAGCTCCCGCAGTGGCAGATGTTGAAGACGGTGGAGTGCTTCAGTCGCCTCGCGATCAAGAATTGAGCAAGCCCAGGTATTGTCCTAGACCAGGCTGTGGAAGAGCTGTACCCTATCGACAAGGGGAGAGGTACTGTGGTCCGGCATGTAATGCTGAGGCCGAGGCTGAGTGGAAGGATCTCGTGAATCGAGCGAGGCCTCCTGAGCCGATGACTTCCTTGGACTCGATGAGGTTCGACCATCTACGGAGTCGACTGACGGGTCGCATCCTGTGAAGCACTACTTCGAGAATGTCCCAGGTCTGGGCAACGTCGCAGTCTCTCGTCACGCTCAACAGCGAGTCGAGGACGAGAAGATCTCAGAGAAAGCTTTCGAGGACGCTCTGATGAGTGGTGTCGACACCCCTGAAGGGATGGAGGCTGTCGGCAGGGAGCGTGGAGGCGTCCGGCTGATCATCATCGTGCCGACGCCTTTCCGCGGCGCGAAGCTCGTCAAGACTGTCTTCCGCGTGAAGGCTCAGGCGAGGAGTCGGTAAAAATGTCGGATAAGCCTCTCGAAGACGATCTGAACGGCGAGCGCATGTATCTCCGCGCCCCAGGGCGCGTCTCGAACATCCTCCACCACGTGATGGCGTACGCGCGTGCGCTTCCACTCGTCGTGTCCAAGTCGGTTCTGGACATCGGCTGCGGGACCGGTTACGGGACGAAGCTCCTATCAGAGGCTGCTGACAGGATCTTGGGCGTCGATTATTCGAAGGTGGCGATCGAATACGCGAAGCTGTCTGTGCCTCTGAACTGCGAGTTCAGGCTGTGCGACGTCGAGAAGGAGCTACCCGCCTGGAAGCCGGACATCATCACGTGCTTCCAGGTCCTTGAGCATCTCGACGATCCACGCGAGATCGTCTCGAAGTACGACTGCCCTTGGGTCTTCGCTGTCCCGAACGGTGGGGCGACCATCACTGGTCACCATCACGATGTGACGGAGGACCTCGTCCAGAAGTGGTTCTCGGGCAAGGCGAAGCTTCTCTACTTCGATGACGAAGGTCTCTTCTACAAAACGAGGCCGTCGACCTTCACGAATTTTTTCGGTGTCTACACTCCATGAAGATCTCCTTTGTTTTGCCGGTTTTTTCGCTGACGAAGCAGTCGGCGGAGATGGCTGAAAGATGCATCGAATCCTTGTCGAGCGATCGTCGGCCAGACGAGATCGTGGTCGTGGATGACGCGTCATGGGTTCAGTTGAGTTCTTCGACGGACATCGACGTCCTCATCAAAAACGGTCACAACCTCGGATACGTGAAGACGACGAACATCGGCCTGCGAGCTGCTACGGGAGACGTGATCATCGTCGGAAACTCCGACCTGGTCTTTTCGCATGGATGGTTCGATAGCTTGGTCGATCTCCTGCCGACGTATGACATCGCTGCCCTGAGAACGAGTGAGGGTGGGAGGATCGAAGGGACAGAGGATCGGATAGAGGAAGATGGTAGGTTCGGTCCGCTCTTCGCGATCAAGAGATCTGCGTATGAGAAGCTGGGAGGGCTTGATGAGCGCTTCGTCCACTTCTGCTCGGACAACGACTACAGACGAAGGGCGATCCAAGCAGGCTTGAGGGTGGGCATGAACCATAGGTTCTTGCTGGAGCATGGATCGAAGGGAACGTATCGCCTGACGGATCCTGCGAATGCTCTTCATGACGTGGACTGGGCAACCTGGGTCTCGATCTACGGATATGCGGACTGATGCCGACAAAAACGCAGAAGCGCCCAGGTGGAGCCCTCATCGTGGCGATTCCTACTTCGATCGAGGAGTTTCAGACGATCAAGGACAAGGCGTCGAAGCTGAACTATGGCAGCGTGTCGTCGTACTTGAAGTGGTGTGCTGTCGAGGAGGACGGAGAGCTGGACTTCTCCGGGGCAACGTACCATCGACATGGTAAGGGTGGCAGGCCTGAGAGCATGAGCGTTTACCTCAAGCGCGACATGCATGACCTCATCAGGACCTACGCGGACAAGGCTTCGATTCCGATCGCGTCGTACATCCGCTGTCGAGCGCTGGCGGGGCCACGGCATGGTCCGAAGTTCGCAGAGGATCCAGATTTTGGGCGGAGGCGCCTCGGAACTGCGAGGCTCAGAGTGATGTGTGAGGAGCTTCTGGGGATCCCTGTGCATGAGCTGGTCGATGTGATTTCACACCTTCGTCGTCCGGGCACTCGTCTAGGGCCCGAGGGATCATGGTCGATGAAATCGAAGAACAAACCTGGGCTGGGCGTGTATGGATGGTCGCTCGAATCTAAGCGGCCGGTCCTGCTCGGCTTGTGGCCGGTCGAAACTCTGGCGCCGGACTATCCGAAGGATCTGCCGACGACGCTCAGTGGTATCGGAAAGGACGATGATTGATGCTGGCTTACTTTGACCGTCATCCTGCGGTAGCGGCTGTTCTGATCATCTGCTCGCTTCCACCTGTGATGCTGTTTTTGATGGTGGTTTTCGAAGTTCGAATCAACTTCTGGAGGAAGTAGCGATGGGCCTCATCGAGAAGGAGATAGAGGGGCTGGCGCCGAACACGCCTTCGTGGATCCACGAGATGACCAAGGCGGGTAACGTGCAGCAGGCGATCATCGCGCAAGCTCACCTTGAGAAGCACGACGGCGATCCGAGATTCTGCACTGTCTGTGGCGACGATGAGGCTCCGGTCTACAAGCTGCCGAAGTACAAGTTCAGAATCCGTCTGTGTGAGAGCTGCAAGTCGATCCAGGAGAGCGCTTCAGGCTTCAAGTTCGAGCTTGTCAGCTGACGTCGGCCGGTTGATGATCTGTGGGTTCCCCGTCGCTGGTGGCTGAAGAATGGCTGTGGACAAACCCAAGCTCTCTCCAGGTCGCACGTACACGTGCTGGGAGTGCCACACGTCAGGCTTCGAGGTGTCTGAGCTTGTCGGCCACAGGTGCTCGGGCTGTCGAGCTGATCGAACGCGGGCGGCTACCGATGGAGGTAGGTTTTCTCCCTACACATTGGCTGGGGCCAAGGTCTGGAAGACGTCAGGTGAGGGTTCACGCGAGGGACTGCTCTGGAAGCGTCGGAAACGAACGCTGAGCGACGAGAATGCGAAGCAGGCCCTGTTGCGCACGAATGAGAAGAGGATGGCCAGAGAGCGTCCTGAGTAGGCTGGTCCAAAATCTTGCGAAGGGCTGTTGACTTTGCTGAAGTGGGATCCAGCAGAGTGGCCAGGAAGACGAAACGCAAGTGGGCCTTGCTACAGGCGCGGATCGACATCGAGCCGTTCCAGGAGCTGAGCGATCTTGCGAGCAAAGAGGGGCTGCCGAACTCGGCGTACCTGCGTCGATTGGTTCTTCATCACCTGGAGTCGATGAAGAAGTCAGCTCCTACGCTGGCGACGGGGTGACGATCTCGTCTCTGACCATCTTGATCAGCCGTCTCGTGTGACGGGCTACGATCTTGCTTCTTTTCGCGAGCCTGTTCACGCGGACGATCAGACGTCGATAGTGCTGCTCTTGCTCGTAGAACCTGAAGCCCATGAAGGCGTATCCGACGAGGTTGCTCGTGCCGAGCTTGAGGCCCATCTTCTTGGCGAAGCGCTTCTCGATGGCGAGGACGTAGACCTCCTGATCGTCTGAGATCTTGGCGTCGCGTCTTCTGAGCAGGAGGTCGATCTGCTCAGCGGCGTCTTCTTGCATGCGAGGTCCTGGTGAGCCATCGGCTTTGAGGAGTCGAAGCATCATCAGGTGTCCGATCTCGTGCATGGCACCTTCCGACGGTCCCTTGTAGGACCGTGGCTTCTTGATGACGCCGAAGAGACTGGGCTGATCGCTGAACGGGTTCTCCGGCTTGAGATGGAGTTTCTTCGAGAGACGTTCGAAAGCTGGAGCGACGTCTTTCCAGGTCATGATCGCTATTTTGCTTTCTCGTCGATCTTCTTGATGACGGCGAAGATCGCTTCAGCATCTTCAGGTTCGAAGATGGTTCTGATGATGCTGGGGATGTAGATGGCTCGGAACATTTCGTAGATGAGTGGCGGTTGATTCGAAAGGTGAGAGAGAATGGGCTCACCGGTGAATCCGTTTCGACTGGACCGAAGGTCGTGTAAGAGCAACGTGTAGCTCATGACGAAGCCAACGGGTAGGAGCTGGTGGTGTCCGAATCGTTCGGCGAGGAGGCCACAGAACGATTGAAGGTGATCCTCGTTGCTTGGATCGACTTCCATCTCTTTGAGTCGTTTCCAGGGCTTCGTCATGTCGATGACGTCGCTGCGGGGAGCGATGATGGTCGCCCCGTCCTCGATCTCAGCAACTTCAAGCGACTTCAACGACGTCTCGCTTTCTTCTTGGCAGCCCTCTTCTCCCGGACCTCGGTCAAGATCAAGCTCCTGACGACCATGCCGGCGACGACGTCGAGCGGCAGCGTGTAGATCCTGCGTCGGCGCAGAGGACGAACGGAGAAGAGGTTGGCCCCGCGATCGATCGTCACGGTGCCGATGGTGGGCCGGCTGGCCATGTCCAGTCTTCCGACGACTCTGAAACGAGCGATGCTCATGTTGAGATCTCACTGTCTTCGAGGATGGTGTCCCATGCTGCGAGAGAGATGCCTGTGAGCGCCTTGGCCCGCTGGTAGATCGAGGGGTAGTTGCTGCCGCGCTCGCGGAGGAAGTCGACGACCTCGCCGACTTTGGGAGCGTCGTTGCGTTGAATTGCGTCCTTGAGGACTTCGTCGACGGTGGTCATCAGCCGTCCGCGTGAAAGTCTTCGCGGCGGTCGCCGGTGCCGGAGTCGAGGCCGAGAGTCCAGGTCTCGCCGCAACCGTTGCACTTGGCCGAGGGGTGTCCGCTCGGGCGATCGGGACCGAAGGAGGTGTCGGCGTTCTGGCACTCGGGGCAGGCGCCGATGATCTGCGCGTCGGTTCGCGGGTTCTTCTCGACCCAACGCCCGCGGACATCGTCCCAACGCACGGGCTCGTCGGAGGGGCTGCCGTCTTCCATGCCGTGGTCGTAGATGTTGCCGATGCTGAGCGCCTCCAAGAAGTTGGGATGCCAGCGCACCTCGCCGTCTTCGTCACGCGAGAGGTAGGTCGGGCGCAGAGTGCGGCCGGCGATCAGCTGCTCGTGGTATTCGGGGTAGAGCACGGGCGTGTAGACGATCTGGTTGGCGAGCTTCTTGGCGCGAACGATGGTGCTCATCTTGTCTCCTCGGAACCTAGCTTATGTTTATCTTGTATTTTACTCAAGATAAAAATAACTGTTCACATGTTCAGTACACAAACCAGTGAGAAATGCTAGTCTTTTGGCATCCTGTCCGGCGGCATGGGGCCGCAGGCGACCTCGCAGCGGCAGAGGGAGTTCGCGTGAAAGGCGCGCTGGCTGCTGCGAGGGCTACGCTAAGCTGAACGCAAAAATGGAGGACGAAAGCGGCGTCGTCTCGAAGGAGATCGGCGAAGACACCGAGAAGACAGACACCAAGATCACGCGCAAGCACGCGACGGTCGATTGGCTGTCGGGCTTTTCTGAAGGCGAGAGGAGAGGCATCTCGGACGCGATCGATGCCCTGTCGAGCGTGCTGAAGGAGGCCGGGATCCCGAACGGTGAGGTCGAGGCTATCTCGGAGAAGATCCTAGAGCGCTCGGGGCGGGTCTACCTCTTTCGGTGAGCAACGGCACGCGCCTGCCGTCTTCGAACCTCATGCCTGGGTGTTGGCACCGACGACAGGCGGTGCCCTCGTAGTTGCGCTTCTTCTTGAGGTACCAGTCCTTGCCGAACCACTCCAGCGTCCACTTGTGGCCGAGGAGGAAGCAGAGGATCTTCACTTGTAGGCCGCCAGGAGCGCGTGGGTGTTGTCGAGGAGTGGCAAGCGCTTGCCGTTCTCGTACCTGACGCCCGGGTGTCCGCACCTGAGGCAGTTGAGCGCCTCGTAGTTCTTCTTCCAGCCGTATTCGTACCAGTCTTGTCCGTGCCAGGTTGCGGACCAGTCGTGTCCGCGGACCAGGCATAGGAGCTTCTTCAGCAGCTTCTTCATGAACGCGGAGTCGCGCGGCAGAGGCTACTTGCGGACGGTGCGTCCGGTGGCGCCGAAATGGACCTCTTCGTCCCTGGCGCCCTTGGTGTTGTCGCCGCCGCCGCCGATGGAGACGTCGGTGTTCGGGATGAAGGTGGCTTCTCCACCCTCCTGAGCGATGTGGACCTCGGTCGAGCCCTGACTGACGAGGCCGGCGCTGGCGCCCATGAAGACGTCTCCGGAGTTGTTCACCGTAGGCGTCGTGTGGGTGTTCTTGTGGCCGACGGGGCGGATCTCGTGCGAAGGCACGGGACGCTGGGGCGAGCCCGAGAAGGTCACGTTCCGCTCGTTGGAGATGAAGGCGCCTGGTTGCGGGACGCTCTCGTACTGCGGCGGGTCCTGCATGGGCAGGTCGGTCCGCTGGGGCTTGGCGTGGTAGATGGTTGCAGCGCTGCGGTCGTTGGAGACGGGCTGGCCACCGTTCGAGTGGTGCATGATCTGCACGTCGGGGTTCGGGATCTGCGTGCCGGGCAACGGCTGACCCTCAGGAGGAAGTGGAGCTGCTGTTCCTCCTGCTGTACGCGACGAGTGAATGACGGCCGAGCGGTCGTTGGAGACGGGCGTGCCCGAGCGGACCAAGTTGACCTCGACGGTGTTCACGGGCTGAGGAGCCTTGCCCTCGATCGGCTTCCTCGCGGCGTGGACCTTGGCGTCTTTGTCGTTGGAGATGGGCTCACCCACCTGCACGAAGTTGCCTGGGGCCTCGTTGTTGACGGGTTTCGAGATCTCCGGCGGCCATTTCGGAGGGGTGATCTCGTGCTCTGTCAGTCCGAACGTCACGTCAGCCATGATGGAGACTCTATCACTTCTGTGGAACTACCACAAAATATCGAAATCACGTTGATTCTTGGTAGTTGCCCTTCACGGTGAGCGCCTTCATCCACTGGGGGATGGTGTAGCTGGGCTCGGAGGCGACGTCGATGAAGCGCTGAGAGAGGTACATCGGCGCGTCGAGGAAGAGCGGTAGGGTGTCGTTGCCGTCGGGGCCTTTGGCTCTCTTGTCGTACTCGGACTTCATCGACTTCTTGATGTCGACCATGAGAGGCGTGCGTCTGAAGCCGGACTTCGCGAGGGCGCCGAGCTTCTCGTGGAGCTGGAAGGAGACCTCTTCCTTGTCGTCGGCCATGCTGATGAGCGTCTGTCGGGTGCGTAGCTCTTTGGGGACGCCCTTCATCATGACCTTGACGAGCGAACAGCCTGGGCACTTCTTCACGCACATGCGCTGGCCTTGCTCGTCGATCTCATGCTCTCCGAGGATCTTCTTGCCCTTCTCTATCTCCTTGCATCCAGGGCATGTTTCGACGCACTTCTTGGGTCCTGCCTTGCCCTCGGTGGACTCGCCCTTGACGTGCTCGCCTTCGAAGGGCGTGTCTTTTTCGAGGATGTACGTCTTCGGGCCGTAGCAGGTCAGGCGGATCTTCTCGCCGTTGAACTCTTTTTTGACCCTGCCAAGCTCGCTGCTTTCAGGGATGTCGTTGCAGTCGGTGAGGACGCTGTCTGTGTCCGAGTAGAAGATCTGCTTCCCTCGATCGAGGATGTCCATCGAGTAGCACCACAGCAGGTGACGAGAGAGTGCCGTGATGTGTGACGCGATCTGCGGGATGATGTATGCGGCGTCGATCTTGATGTCCCTGATCCTGATGAGCGAGTCATGCTCATAGGCGCCGGAGGGCATCTTAAGCTCCATGAGTCGCATGACGTCGTCGCCACCGCGACTCTTGAGGTTGCCGCCGTGGATGAGCTTGGGGCCCTTGATGGCCTTCTCTTTCTCCATGCGTCGTTCCCAGGACTTGATGCTTTCGCCGGGGAAGCGTGAACCGTAGGGCTCCTCTTCACCCTTCTTGAGGATGATCATCTCAAGGCGATCCTGCTCCATGCCGAACTTCCCGAAGGTCGAGTTCATCATGATCTTTGCCGTCTCGGATCTGCCCATGTCGAAGTCGGGGGACTTCTTGTCGCGCATGGAGTAGAGCGAATCGACGAATTGTCCGAGGAACTTTCGAGCCTTTATCCAGACTGCCTTCTCTACGTGGATGATCGAGCCGCCGATGCGCTGGAGGGCGGCAAGCTCGCACCAGTCCCAAGTGCCCGAAAACCGTCCGGCAGGGAACTTGAGCTTGCCGTCGAGCGGGATCGGCAGCGGCGGAAGGTAGCATTCTTTCGGGATCTCGACGGTGCATCGCACGAATCCGACCCAGTGGTTTGGGTTGAGGTATCGAGTGAAGTCTTCGTTCTCTCCGGTTACCTCCATCTCGCCGACTGGCATCGGCTTCTTCATGGAGAAGGGGTACGACGAGTTGACGTCGTAGTACCAGCCTTCTCCTCTGAACTGATAGACCTCGGTTCGACCTCCGAAGTACGCCGTCCTGATGAACTGATGGGCGCATCCTTCGCACGCCTCGTCGTTGCATTCAGAGAAGTGGATGTTGCGGTAGATCTTCTCCTCAGGCTTGAGGTACTTGCGGCGCAGCAGCTTGACGGCTGTCGAAGGAGCCGTGATGCCGACCTCACCGCCCATGCTGAGGATCAGCTCTTGGTACTTCTGCATCGCGCGCCAAAGCTCGACGGTGTCGACGCGGTTGTACTCGTCCCACTTCTCTCGATCCCACTCGGGGATGTTCATGTCGATCTCAAGCTTTCCCTGTCCGCCTTCGCGGAGCTTGAACATCTTGATGACCTTGTCGAGCGAGATGGGCATGACCCTGAAGGAGTCGAGGAAGCGGAGCACGCCCATCTTCCTGTCGCGTTGATCAGCCTTCTTGCGTTCCTCCTTGTTCCGTCGAGGGCGGGAAGGCGTGTATCGCCAGGTCTCGATCGTCTGGATGCGGCTCTGGACAGGCATGACCTTGTAGGAGGTCCACTTGTTGTTCTTCTCCAGCCAGGCGGGGAGGAAGAGACCGTCGAACGCGCCGAGGTTGTGTGCGTAGACGTCGTGGTCGCGATACTGGAAGTTGTATCGGTTGTCCTCCTGTTGTCCCAGGAGATGGCGCATCAGCTTGTCGATGCATCCGCCGCGAGCGTAGGCCCGTTCGTACCAGGGGAGGCTCTGAACGTTGTCGTCGTTGTAGAACGACGTGAATTTCTTGCCGTCGTAGAAGCCGACCATGAAGGGTCGGGTGAAGCCCGGTTCCTGCGTGTCGTTCCTCTTCGACTCGATGTCGAAGACGACGAAGGGTTTCCTCTTGACCTCGCTGGTGAGGGGTTCGAGGAAGTCGCGGCGCTGCTTGATCTGCTTGATCAGGCCGTCGGGGTTGACCTCAGCCATGGAGGAGAACTATGGCTCTTCTGGTGACCGGTCCCAAGTAAGAACGACATCGCCGGTGTGATCATGTGCAGCGTGTACTCCTGGATGTCTGAAGAGAAGCGTGCAGAGATACTCTCCTTGAGGCGAGTAGCGCTTGCAAACGCGCTCTCCGCTGTTCATGCGGCGAGCGTGATCGAGGTTGGCCTTGTACAAGCTTTCTTCTGGTTGGGTCTTCTTCCACTTCTTGTAGAAGTACCGCCCGATACCGGCCAACAGCACCGTGAAGAGCGCGATGGCCCACCCCGAGAGGATGCCGATCGTGCGCTCGGCGGCGATGTACTCGCCGAGGGTGCAGTCCATCAGTCGCTTGCCGAGGTCGATGCTCATGTCTGAGAAATCTTCGTCGAGGGCGGGTTCTGCTTGAAGAGTTCGATGATGATTTCGTAGAAGGCTTTCGAGGCTTCATCGAGCGTGAGATTTTCTCCAAGTGTGACTTTACCGTCGTAGTCGATAGTGACGATGACCTTCCCCTTTGCTTGAAAGGTGAAGGCGCTAGCGCCAATGGCTTCGAAGTTTGAATCTGCCGAAAACTGCATGGTGTCGGTCATGTCTTCTCCTCAGGTTCAGAACTCGTAGGAATCGTCGAGAGTATTCGGATCGAAGTCGATCTCAGGATCGTATGAAGTCTTCTTGGGAGGCGCTGGCATCATGACGACAGGTTGGCCCTCGCATGCGACGAGCTTCTGAGCGAGGAGCGTGTTCCGTCTCTGTTCGTCGGTGTCGATGATCTTCTGGAACTCCGCGAGACCCGTCGGCGTCATCGCGATGACGAGCTTCTCACCGCGCGTGAGAGCGGTGTAGAGCATGTTGCGGTTGTAGAACCGGGGAGGAGCCATCCCGTTCGACGCGATCAGGATGATGGCCTTCTGCTGTGAGCCCTGGGCCTTGTGGATTGTGATGGCGTACCCCAAGCTGAGGTCCGAAAGCTCTTGGGGCGTGTACTGGCAGCTCATGACGCCGCCGGGTGCCGGATATTCGATGACGAGGTTCGGTCCCTTCTTGCCGCGACGGACGCCAGTGACGCGACCGATGTCGCCGTTCATGACGGACTGGCCCATCCCGCCGACGTCGTAGTTGTTCTTGTTCTGCATGACCCTGTCTTCGAGGAAGAAGGGGGGCTCGTCCTTGTCGGGGTTGCGACCGTGGAGAGCGCGCTGGATGAGCAGGTTGAGGTTGTCGGTGCCGAGCGGCCCTTTGTGCATGGGCGCGATGATCTGGATGTCTTTGCCCTCGATGCCGAACATCTCAGGAATCTTGGTCATGACCAGCTCGACGATGCGGTCTGCTGCACGATCTTCGCGTCCGTACTGAAAGCAGAAGAGGTCGCTCATGCCGTCGGGTTTCTGAGCGAAGGCCGGGATCTCCTTGGCGAGGATGCTCCTCGACGCGTCGATGATGAGGCTGCCTTCCTTCTGACGGTAGATCTTCGTCAGCCTCATGACGGGGACGACGCCCGACCCGATGAGGTCGCGAAAGAAGCACCCGGGGCCGACGGGCGGCAGCTGATCGACGTCGCCGACGAAGACGAGTCGTGCTCCATGAGAGACGGCCCTTGTGAGGGCATAGGCGATCGGAACGTCGACCATCGATGTTTCGTCGCATATGACGATGTCGCTTTCGATGAAAGAGTCGTCGCCGTCGATCTTGAACTTACTGATGTGAGGATCGTATTCGAGCGTCCGGTGGATGGTCGCTGCGGGATATCCGGTCGACTCGGTCATGCGCTTGGCGGCTCGCCCCGTAGGAGCACAGAGAACTGCGATCCTGTTCGTGTGCCGCGCGATCTTGCAGATTGCCTTGATGATGGTCGTCTTGCCGACGCCGGGGCCTCCGGTGATGATGAGCACCTTCTCGGTGAGGGACATCCTGACCGCTTGTCGCTGCTCGTCTGAGAGCTTGATGCCGCCCGAGGCGAAGCTGAGCGGATCGTCTTGAGGGTCGAGGTGTTCGAACCACGATATCTCGGCGTCAGGATCTTCGAAGCGATGGTACGGCTCGGTGTGCTTCAGGTCTTGGATTGCGGTGACGATGCCGTTCTCGGCCTCATGCATGTCGCGCAGGTAGCAGCGTTGCATGCCGCCGTCGCCTTCTTCGATGACGATCTTGCCCGGCTTCTCCTGCTTCCACGGATCGAGCCAGGGCTCGCAGAGCTTCGTGATTGCGAGATCGATCGTGTGCTCTTCGGAGGCTGTGAAGTTGATGACCCGTTGGACGAGGCCGCCACGTGAGACGAACACATGTCCGTCGACTTCTGCGGCCTGACGCAAGCAGTGCAGGACGCACTCCTCGATGCGCTGTGGATGGTCGTCGACGATGCCGAGCTTCTCCGCGATCTCGTCGGCGATCTTGAAGCCGATGCGAGAGACGTCGCTGGCGACCTGGTACGGGTTGGCCTTGATGATCTCCTTAGCAGCTGTGCCGTAGAGCTTGAAGATGTTCTGGCCGCGTTTCTTTAGTCCCAGCTCGCCATGGAGGAAGTCGAGCGTCTCCTTGATGGCCATCTGCTCTTCAGTGGGGCTGAGGAAGTCGTATTGTTCGACTTCGATCTGCTTGCCGAACTTCGGGTGTGTGACTTCCTTCCCGATGATCTTGATCTCATGACCGACCGAGACGCCTGGTAGGTAACCCTTGAAGGTGATGTTGGGCTCCATGATGGCGATCATGTTCCCCTCGTTGTCGGTCCACTTGATGGTGGTGACGCGACCCTGCTCGGTCTTCATCGCCTTTTTCTTTCAGTCTTCCGCTCGGCGATGCGTCCGGCTTTGAACCCGTCTACGTAGGCGAGCCGTCGAGACTTCTCATGGGCGCTGGTCTTCGGCGTCTCGCCGGGCGTGACGATGCTCGCCTCGCGTCTCTCGTCGCGGGTCCATTTCAACCACCCGTAGGCGTTGATGCCGACGAACATCATGTGGTTGGCGCAGAGGGCCCACGCAGACGTGTAGATGCCGTAGGGCATCCACAACAGGTTGACGATGATTCGGATGACCCATCCGATCTTGCTCTTGGTGACGAGCGTAAGGTTGCCGACGACGTTGAGCATCGCGGCGACCCAGCCGAACACGTTCCAGAGAACGTCGAGCTGGTGCTTAGACATCGAGAGTCCTAGGCCGAAGCGGACTCGTCGAGGGTGACTTCAGAAGCAGGAACAGCACCGCGAAGCTCCTCGGAGAGCCCTTCGAGGGCCTTCTTGAAGACGTTCGGGTCGACGTCATGCTCGGTTGCGAGGTCGAAGATGGAACGACCTTCCGAGATCTCCGATACGAGCCGGAAGAGGTAGATCTTCGTGCCTTCGATGTGCTTGCTGTTCTTCGTCATCACTGGGGTCATCTTGTCAGAGATTTAAGATTCGGGGTAGCCGATCCGACGTCCGAGTTCTTCCTCGATGACGAATACGTTCATGACTTCCAGGGCGACATCACGTCGGCCTTTTGCAGGGCATCCGTCACGATGGAACATGGTGGGATCTGGCGTGGCGTTTTCTGCCCACCAGGCCATGTTGCAGTTGTCACAGCCGATGGTCTGGTCCCAGATGGAGTGGGCGTCGACCATCTCTTGGAAGGTCATCACGGTTTTGATGACCCCTGGATGTTGCGGTTCGGATAGAGGTCGAGTTTCTTCGACGTCTTTCGGATCGAGGTCCTTCACGACTGCTTCAAGATGGGCGCGGGCTCGTACTCTCCTTGACCGACCTTCACGATGAGCCCGGCGGAGACTATCTTCGACTTGTAGGTGGAGAAGGTCCCGCTGTCCGACATGCCGGCTGCTTCGGCCAGCTGGGACTGAGTTGCGCGTCCGTTCTGGATGATGAAGTCGAGCATGGCGGAGCACTTGTCGGGAAGCTGTGGCTTCCAGTAGGCGAGGATCTCTTCCGGCGTCGAGGGTGCCGAGACGTCGATCTCATAGGCGCGACCCTCGTCGGTGATCGTCATCATGCCGCCGTTGGTCTCGACGTAGCCGCTCTTCTTGAGGATGGACTTGTAGGTCGAGAAGGTCCCCGTGAGCTTCATGCCGGAGAGCATCGCGACGTTCCTCTGGTGGAGGCTCGGCGAGAGGGAGTTCTTGAGGGCGGCGAGCATGCGTTGAGCGCCGGGAGGAAGCTTCTGATCGGGAGAGTTTGTGTTTACCTTTGGGTTTTGGATGTGGTCTTTGAAGGGTTTTTGGGGGGCGACGGGGGCTTGTCGGTTCTCGACGACTTTGGATTTCTTTCGATCGAGGAGAATCTTTGAGAGATCGACAAGAGTCGTCTTGTACAAGCTGTCGATGGTTTTCGAGTGCTCAAGGTCTAGATTTCTGAGCATCGTGAGCGACGTGGCGACTTTTCTAAGTGCGGCTTCGACGTGCTCGGGGGTCTTGTAGACGACTTGGGGCTCGGCGGTTGCCGCGCGCCTGTTCTTGAGGTCTTTGAGTTCGGCTTGCAGCGCGACGTTGATCCTGAGGAGCTGGTCGACCTCGGCCTTCGACGACTTCTTCTTGACGTCGTCCAGCTCGACGGTTGCGGCCATATCCTTCTTGATCTCGTCGAGGTCGATCTTCGGGAGGACCGAGACCGGCTTGAGATCTCCCTCCTCGGGCGTGCGGCTGCTGTCGAAGGTGCGCTTCTTGCGGAACTTCGTCTCGACGGCCGTGCCTTCCTCGTTCCAGACGATGACCTGCTGCTTGGGTAGCGTCGGGAGCTTGGCGATTGCCTCGTCGCTGACGCCGTTGGAGTTGGCCCAGTCCCTGATCCTCTTGACGTCCTCGGGCGCCTTGAGCCTCGTCGTCACGATCGTGTCGGAGAGGTTGAGCGCGCCCTTGTTCACTTCGGCTGCCCTCTGAGAGATGAGGGTCCCTCCGAGCCCGAGGTTCCCGCCGATCTTCCACAGGCGCTTCGTGGCGCCGACCATCTCCATGTGGGAGGCGTCGAAGACCTGCGGGAAGAACTCGTGGCACTCCTCGAAGACGAGGTGCAGGGGCGACTTGTTGCGCTTCTTGAGCTGGAAAAGCTCCTTGGCGAAGTCGGTGACGAAGCGGCGTTGCTGCGAGTCGGTGAGGTCGGAGAGGTCGAGGACGACGGAGATCCTCTTCTCGACGACGAGCTTGGCGACGAGGCGGCCGGCCGTGTGTTCTAGGGGGATGTCGCCGTGCTCACCGCCGAAGACGGGGATGGAGATCCCCTTCTTCTTCCCGTCGGCTGCGAGGCGAAGGGCCCACCAGCTGCCGACAGGGTCGATGATGACGCACTGGACACCTGCGTCGAGGAACTCCTCGACCATGACGCCGGCCGAGTAGGTCTTTCCGTAGCGCCTGGTCCCGAGGAAGGCGAAGGTCGACGTCGGCGCGCTCGCGGGAAGCGTGATCTCTGGCGAGAGCTTGAAGGTTTTCACTTTGTCTTGTGTCTTTCAAAAAAGATAGCCAGAGCATCGATTTCGTTCTGATCGAACTCCCAAGTCGACATGTGATCGCGCGCCCAAAACTTGAGGGAGATCCTTGTCGTTGAGTTTAAGTCGATCTTTGTGAGGCTGATGATTTGGTCATGGCTCTGAATGCCCAGATAGTCACCTTTCAAATCAGTGCATTTGAGCAGCATCTACTTCCTTTCGTCGTCGTGCTCGATCCCCCTCGTCTCCGTGACTTCCCACCCTTCGAGAAGCTTCACCTCGACGATCTTGCCGTTGCTCTTGTGGCGCTCGATGCCCTTGAGCATCCCGTCGGAGAGGCCGTAGTTCGAGTACACGTTGATCTTCTGAGCGACTTCAGACCAAGCGAAGCCGGCCTCCATTCCGAGGCGTCGTTCCTCCGGCTTGGTGTCGTCGAGCACCCCAGGCTGCGTGTAGAGACCATGACTGGCGTAGGGCGCTTCTCCGTTGAGGAGGCAGCTCCGCATGATGGCCCTGAGGAAGGCGAGGTTCTTCTCGACGTTCCCAGCGAAGGGTGACTCGACGATGGTCTTGACCCATTTCTTGGCCTTCTGCGTTAGCGTCGGCTGTCGGTCGAGGAAGTTGATGGTGTGCTTGGGACAGAGCAAGAAGGTCTTCCCCGAGTATCCTCCCGTCTTCACGTACCTGTTGAGGGTGAGCGTCGCCCAGCCTGCGGGCGGCTTGTCCCACTTGTGGAAGTCGACGACATCCTCGCAGGACGGGTGAGCGCACTGCCCGTCTTGCTTGGGGACGAGGATGCCGTCGACGTACACGTCGTTCACGACTTCGTGAACTCCAGGTGCTCGGGCTCGCCCTCACTCGTCGGGGCTGCATCGACGTGGGTGAAGCTCGGGCCCTCGGCCGCGGGCGGAGCGAATGGGTCTGCTCCGTCAGTCTTGACGTCGGTCGGTTCCGGTCGGAACTGTCGGGTGGTGACGCCGTTGACGATGATGTAGTCGAGGCGTCTGCCGATGGCGATCCAGATCTTGGCGATGCATCGCTGCATGTGGACGGGATCGATGGCGTCAGTTGCTTCTTCTTCGAGTCGGTCGAGGTCGGTCATTTCTGGGTGGGCCTTTCTTCTGCTTGTATTTTCTCTGCGATGCTTGTGAACTTTCCGGTTTCCATGTCGGCGAATCCCCAGGTAGAGACGCGTGGCCCATGGATGAAGAGCGTCCAACACTCTTTGTCAATGAGCGAGACGCGATGCATGTCGTCGTGGTTGATGACGTTGATGTCGAAGGGTGAGAGCACTCTCGTCTCTTTTGCGTAGAGCCTCACGCTGTCGATTTCAGGAGGAGACGACATCGGCGGCGAAGACAGGCGTAGAGTCTGCGTGCTCCACCTGTAACGAGTCTCCGAGTAGGATCCTGCGAGGATGATGGAGACACACCAGATCCAGGGATGGTTGTGTACGACGCCAACATCGTCGTCGCCGAGGAACTTGTGAAGGAACACCCCGACGTCAGGCTGCGACCTGAAGTGAGAATCGAAGTAAGACCGTTGGAGGTATGGGCTGCCGTCGCTCTTCCGAATGATTCTGTACGAGAGCTTGGGCGCTACCTCCTCGCATATTCTCTTCGCGACGAGGGATGCGCCGTGCTTGGCGAGGATGGAGAAGAGCGAGGCGGCCCTGGGAGGCGAGATGGGCATCTACCACTCCACGGGCACGTCGACCATCTTGTCGTAGTAGTCGAGCGGGACAGTGATGCGCATCGTCTCTGGCTTCGGTTCCTTGCTCATGAGGACGATGCAGTGCCTGACGGGCACGATCTTGCCGTCGATTTCGTCCTCGACGACTGGCCCGCTCCAGATGGCCGGCGCGGCGTAGTTGCCGGGGAGAGGCACCAACTTGACCATCCGACGCGGCCCGCGTCGAGCGATGTCGTTGGCGGTCGGCTGGCGGACCGCGTCTGCGCCGCCCACTTCGAGCACGATGTTTTCGCTCATGGCGTGGTGGTGGTGGAGTCGACAGATGGCTTGTCGTCGTGATGGACGACGGCGTCGCCGTTGTGGCCGTTGGCTTCAGACGCCGAGACTGAAACCTCGTCCTCTTCCTCTTCGTCCGTGACGACGGGCTCGTCCTCTTCGACGCCGGAAGACTCCTCGTCAGCAGAGTCCGTCCTGACCTCGGCTTCGGCAGCTTGACCACCTTCGGGGGCTGACTCGGTGTCCATGCCGTGCATGGAGGCCTCCTCGTCCAGCTCGTCGATCTGGCTCCTCGTCGTGGGCGTGATCGGCGGCGTGGTTGAGAACGAGATTGTCGACTGCGTGCCGACGGCGACGTCGTTGACGGCGATGGTCTCCATCGGAGTGGGGGAAGATGCGGGCTGGGCGACCTCGGCGGCGGGCTCGTCGATGTAGACGTCGAGCAGCTCCGGCATGACCTTGAGCAGCTTCTCGTCGACGGCCCTGATGAGAAGGACCTGTGTGTTGCCGAGCGTCGGAGGCAGGCGGCTCCAGGGGACCTTGGCGAACATGTGGTTGGAGATGGTGAACATCTTCTCCCAGGGCAGGTCGGCGGCGACGAAGCTGTCGTAGACGGCCCCGGCGATCCTGACGAGTTCGACGCTGCTGAGGTCCTTGAGGATCTCGATGAGCAGCTGCTTTCTTTCCACGGTGATGGGCATCTTCTCTATCCTTCCGTCTTTCTTCGTTCAGTCTTTTTGGGTCGAGCCTAGGCGAGCTTCCCGCCGTGTCGAATCGGGCGGGTCTTGTTGTAGGCGTGCTTCTCTTCGATGGCCTTCCACATGTCGAAGCCGAGGCGATCGGCCTGCTTGAAGGCATTGAGCACGGCCTGTGCGAGACAGATGGGGAAGCCTTCGACCCTGTTGTCGTTGCCGACGGCAATGTAGTCGGCGGCGACCCCGTCGAGCGTGCTGTAGTCGTATGCCGCCGCGACGCTGCTGCTGATTTTCATCAGCTCGTTTCCGATGTTTGGTTTTTTCTTTTCGATGATCTTGAGGACCTCGTTGAGTCCTTCCTGTGCGGCGCCGTGCGCGATCGTGAGCTTGAAGGCAGCCGCGAAAGGCGACTTGCAGGCCACCATCGTCTCGATGACGCGGATGACGAAGTCGGCCATCTCGATGGGGAAGCCTTCGGGCTTTCCCTTCTCTCCCGACCACGACTCCATGACGTTCTTGCCGTCGCGCCAGACTTCGAGTGCTTCGGCAAGCTCCGACGTGGCGAGGATGAGGATCTCGCCGACGTTCCTCGCGCCCCAGTCGGCCTTGCCGTCGGAGGTGAGGGGCCACCATCCTTTGTCGACGGCGTTCTGATGGACGTCGTGCGCGATCTTCTCCAGCCTGCTGATGTCTTTGAGGTCGAGCGTCATTGGGGTTTTTCCTTTCAGACTGTCTTCTGCTGCTGCTTGTCGACGCGGCCCTTGTCGAGGAGGTACGGGTCGAGCTTGCGGTAGTCCGTGATCCCGGGGATGTCCTTGAGGGTTCCGAGGCAGAACTTGACCGCGTCGGAGCACAGCTTGCGGACGGGGTCGCGAAGGGGAGACTCTGCGAAGGCCTTCAAGACGTTGATCATCTGCGTCTCGGTGGCCTTGTGCGGCTTGCGGTTGACGCCGTTGGCATCGCCGTTGGCCTTCTTGCCGGTGGGCGAGTATGGCGTGGGAGAGGAGCGCATGGCGACGACCTTCTTCCAGTGGAGGATGGCCTCGTTCGGCTTCATGTGGCTCATGGCATCGAGGACCGACTGGTTCATGTACGCGTGATCCTCCTTCCACGCGTCCTTGATCTCCGGCGGGACGTTTCTGTACCACCTGACGAGGTTGTACATGTAGCCGAGAGAGAGCCCGACGACGCGCGCGACCTCAGAGCGTTTGAAACCGTGCTTCTTCTCGATGTCGCTGACGATCTTGCCGATGTCGTAGTCGGAGACGGCGTCCGTCTGTATCTGCTCGATGAGCGTGGCGAGCTTCTGCACGAGGATGTCGGGTTCGAGCACGCCAGCCACGGGTGGGATGACGACGGCTGCGATGGACTTCCAGCCGAGCTGGTGAGCAGCTTCGAGGCGCTTGCGACCCCATCCGTTCTTGATCTTGTACGTGGGCTCGCGAGAGTTCGCGTCGGGGTCGACGCAGACGATGATGGGGTAGAGGAGCCCCTTCTTTTCCGTCATGTCCTTGGCAAGCTCGGAGATCTCCTCCTTGGAGATCTCCTTCTTGACGCCGCCTGACTCCTCGACGCCGATGTCGTCGATCTCGATGATTTGCGCGGGGACTTCGCTTCGTGGTCTCTTCATTTTTCTTTCTCTCTTCTAAGCCTTTGTCGCCGAGGTCTGGTGTGGAGAAGATCTTCTAGTTCCCGATGATCTCCGTGCCCCAGACCCTGTCGGCGCCGCACTTGCAGCACTTGTAGTGCATCTCGTGGTAGAGCGGCACGTCCTTGTTCGACGAGACGGTCTTGCGTCCGGCGTACTCGTGCATGGTGAAGGCGATCTTCTCGTCGTAGGACTTGCCGTCGGTGACGCTGCACTTGTAGCAGGCGATGACGCCCGTCTTCGTCTCGGGCGCCGGCCCGAGCCCGTTGAACTGGTCGCGGCGGACCTTCTGCGGCTCGTGGAAGTGGATCTCGTCGTCGCGGCGGATGATGACGTGTGGGTTTCCCATGTTGTTTTATCCGATGTTGGAGAGGAGGAGGGCGTCGGTTTCGATGAGCTTGCAGAATTCGTTGAACCTGCGGTCGCTCTGTATGTGTACGAGCAGGTTCTCGGCCGCTTTCTTGTACTCGGCGATGGGGATCCTGCCTTTGAGCAGCAGGTGACGGAGGAAGAGGAAGCCCGTCTGGATGACGTCGGTCAGGCAGTAGGTCTCGATATCTTGTATCTTGCCTTCGAGAAACATGCCTTCGACCATGGAGCCGTCGACTCCGTACTTGCCGGGGAGACCGACCGCCTTGGCGAAGACGTCGAGCTTGAATCCGAGGTTCCTGACGGCGCCGTAGTCGGTGAGGGCATCCATGAGGTCGAGGTGCTTGTCGTCTGAGTAGCGGTACCTGTAGTCCTTGTCGGCGTAGTACCAGCGCAGGGGTACTGCATGCCTGAAGGATCGAAGCGCCAGGACCGGCATGTCGAAGGTGCGACCGTTCCAGTCGACGATGGTGAGGCGTTCCTTGGCGATGAACTCTGACCACGCCACGAGCAGGCTTCGCTCGTCGAAGGTCTTCGTCTCCTTGTCGTAGCCGTGCTTGAGCGCTGTGATGGCGCCCAGGTGCTTGACGGCCAGGTCGTCGCCGAGCCAGAGGCACCCGATGACGATGGGACGCTGCGCCTGGGGTGGCGCGATCTGGTCCTTCTTCTCGGGAAGGTTGTCCTCTGCGATTTGCTTGAGGAGCTTGATGGAGGGTCCGTCCTCGCCGTCCTTCTCGACGTCGCCGCGGGATGCGATGTCGATGGCCTTGTCGATGTCTGCGGGATGGACGGTTGCCTGCGTCTTGGCGCGATCCATGACGATCTTGAGGAATTCGACCTCACCTTTCGTGGGCGGCTTTCCGTCCTTGAGGCGGATCTTGGGGACCTCAACCGGCTCCGCGGCTGGCGCCCACATGGTCCTGTCGGGCACGGTCTCGATGTCCATGACGAGGTAGCTCATTCGATCTCTTTCGCGTTGGGGGTCACGATGCTTTTCTCCGCGTCATCATGTCGAGCACGGACTCTTCGGGCTTCTTGCCGAAGTTGGCTTTCCTGAGATCGGCTGCTTTCGGCGGCTCGTAGACTCCGATCTGTTTCTGGAGTTCTTCTGAGAGCTGCTTGCGGTACTTCTTGCTGAAGGTGAGCGCGAGGGCTGCTTGCTTGTCCGAGAAGTCGCCGCGCCAGGTGGCGAGCTTCTGACCGATGGTGGCGTCGAAGGAAGAAAATCCATGGCTGCCCTCGACGGCAGGGTCTCTGCGTTGCGCGAGGGTGACCATCGCCGTCTTGAGGAGCATCTTCTTCCAGAGCGGTACGGGCTCGACTGGCACGTCTGGACGCGACTCGAACAGGAGCTTGACGGTGCCGATCTCGGTGGGGTTGTCGAGCGCCTTGTCGGCGATCTCCTGTTTCTCGACGAGCATCTGCGCCATGCGTGCGTCTAGCGACCCGTCGAGGACGAGGTGTTCGACGAGGACGCTGTTGGCTTGTCCGAGTCGGTGGGCGCGATCCTCGGCCTGGGTGACGTTGGAAGGCGTCCAGTCAAGCTCGGCGAAGACGACGTGTGAGGCTGCCGTGAGCGTGAGGCCTGTGCCGGCGGCCATGATGCCGCCGATGAATAGTTTCACCTTCTTGTCTGTCTGGAAGCGATCGATCGCGCTCTGTCGATCTTCCTTCTTGGTGTCACCGAAGAGGCTGACGGCCTTGTCGCCGAACTTGTCGGCGATGGCGTTGATGACGTCCTTGTGGTGGGCGAAGCAGATGATCTTGTCGACGCCGCCGTCGAACTTCTCCTTGAGGTGTTCGATGACGGACGGGATCTTGGCGACGGCGACGTTGTGCCTGACCTGCGCCATTTCCATGAAGGCGACCTTCTGGATGTACTTGAGCTTCTCGACGACGTTCTGATACTCGGTCTTGTCCTGCGTCTCTTCGGCGATGGCGAGCTGCTCTTGAGCGACGTTCAAGTCGCCGCCGAACTTGGTCTCCCAGATCTCGATCTCCTCGGCGATGAGCTTCTTGGCGGCGGCCGTGGGCACGAGCGGGACGACCTGACGTACTTTCGGGGGCAGCTCCTTGAGCACGTCCCTCTTGAGGCGTCTGACCATGACCGTGCTTCGAAGTCGTTCCTGAAGCTCTTCGAGGTTGGAGGCTCCGTCGACCTTGAGGACCTTCTTCTTGGCGCTGACGAACTCCTCGTGGGCGGCGCAGTACCTCTTGACGAAGAAGCGCCTGTTTCCGAACTCCTTCGGGTTGCAGTTGGCGAGGATGGGCCACATCTCGACGGGACGGTTGGGCATGGGCGTGCCCGTCATGAAGATGCGTCGAGATGATCTGTGGGCGATCCCGGGCTTCTTTCTGAATGCGTTCCCGAGGATGGCCTGAGTGCGTGCAGCGTCTTCGTTCTTGATGGCGTGGGCTTCATCGACGGCGAGGAGGTCCCACTGGCGAGCCATGACGGAGTCGACGATCTTGATGTTGCTGCCGGGGAGCTTTCCGCGACCTTTGCATTCTGCGCAGTAGACGTGCTTCTTGCCGCTGCAAGTCGCGCACAGGATCGGGTGTCGTTCGCCGTTTCCTGTTCCGTTGCAGGTCGGGCAGACGAACTCTTTCCGTGCTTCGCCGCCGCAGACGTGGCAGGGCTTGCGGATGATCGTGATCCGGTTGTAGTTCGAGATCACGAAGTTGGCGTGGTCGGGGATCGGGAGATCTTCATCGACGATGTGGAAGCGCCAGCTCCGTTCGTCCTTGGCGAGCCACATGTTGGCTTCGCGCTGCCAGTTGATGCGGAGGTTGGCAGGACAGACGACGAAGACGTTCTTGATGGAGAGGTCTAGGTTGATGACTCCGATGACCTGAGCCGTCTTGCCGAGCCCTGGTTCATCACCAAGGATGGAGGCTTCCCTGCGGATCATGAAGGCGATGCCGGCCTTCTGATAGGGGCGAAATTCGCGACCCTCGGGATGGGGGATCTCGATGCTGGCGTCGGTGGCCCACGACAGCTGGACGGCCTCGACGTGTTGCGAGAGCTTGTTCTTGGCCTTCTCGTCGACGAACCTCGACAGGCGGACGGCGGCCTCGGCTCTGCGCGTCCACCAGCCCTTGCCCAGGCCGGTCTTGCAGGCAGGGCACGCGCTGGGCCCGGCCTTGCATTCGAGCGAGCCGGGGTGGAACGAGAAGCCGGCCTGCAAGAGGGCGGCGCGCTCCTCGTATTTCGAGATGGCGATGTAGATGCCGTCTCTGTAGGTGATCCTCATGGGTCTTTATCTTCGCCAGAAGATAAGAGACCCGGTCTCTCTTAAGCAAAGAGATTCGTCGACCGACCGCGCAGAGCTTGGATTTCAGATCACCAGATCAGCGACGAGGAAGGGAGCGGTTCTGGCATCTCGAAGCCGATCGTGGAGCAGCAGCGGTTGCAGAGCGCGTAGACGACCTGACCATGCTTGGGATCTCGATCGACGTAGAGGAATCGGGTGCTGGCCTTGAAGGTGTCGAAGCTGATCTTCGGCTCCTCGTGGCGCGGATCGGAGTTGCAGGGAGACTCTTCTTCTACGGAAGCGGAGGCGTCAAGCATGGCGATGAAAGTATCCTCGACGCTTCGTCAACCTTCTTTAGGCAGACGTCCTAGGGCGTAGTCGATGATGTCGAGGAGGATGGGCGCGGCCCACGGGAAGAATTCGACCTGGTGAAGCTCGAAGGACACGAAAACCCTCAACCATTGGTTATGACGTTCGGCCGTGCCGGCGAAGAAGTCGTTCTTGTATCTGTAGATGAAGAAGATGGAAGCTTGATCGTTGGGCTTGCGCGCAAGGCCAGCGCCGAGACAGGTTGGGGTCGTATGGTTGAAGGGTCCGTCTTTGAACATCATGGGGTCTTCGCAGCCTGCATGAACTGGGCGACGGGTTCCTTCTTCTTTTCGAGCCGTCGCAGCTGCTTCTGGTACTTCTTCAAGTAGGTTTCTGCCGTCTTGAGCTTCTTCTTCCAAGTGGCGATCTTGGCGTTGAGCTTGGCGAGCTTGGCCTCGGGAGACTTGGCTTGGACGAGCCTCACTTCACGCTCTTGCTGGGCGCGTCTGTCGTTCTCGACGGCCATTTTGATTCGCGCGTCGATGAACTCACGCTGCTCGCGGAGTGCCTTGAGGGCGCGTACTGCTGCGTGCTCGCAGCCGATCTCGTCGACTCCCATCCGGTGGGCGAAGTGGCGTGCGTGCTCTGCCTCGTGTGCGAAGAGCGCGACGAACCCCTCCTTCCAGCCGTTGACGTCGTAGGGGGGAGAGCGCTTCCGGTACTGGTTGTGGATGGGGACCGAGAACTTGTCGGGAGCCCCGATGCGCAGGAGGATCCTCTGGCCGTTGCACCTCCCCCTGTAGGCGGCCGTCTTACAGTTCGTGACCTTGATGATCTTGAGGTACCGGGCCTCGTGCTTCTCCGTCCGGAGCACGAAGTGCAGGAGGACTTCTAGAGCCGGGGTCGGGTAGACGGATGTGTTGGTGAGCTTCATCGCTGCCGGCTCTCTTTCTCGACGATCCTTCTTACGCGACGACCTGACCGGTCTTGCGCAGCTTGCGATCGAAGAGCTTCTGGAGCTTGTCCAGGCCGACGAGGTTGATGCCGACCTGCTTGGCGTACTCCTTGATGAAGAGGGGGTCCCAGCCGCCCTTGGTGAGTCGCAGGCGCCGCGAGTCGTACACCAGCCCCTTCTGACTGCCCTTGCGGGGCCGGTTGAGGAAGATGATCTGGTTGGCGCTGGACGAGACGAAGACGACGACGTCGCTGTCGCCGAGCGTGACCTGCTTCTTCTCGCAGAGCCGTTCGTAGTTGGTCTTCTCGCTGCACTGGAAGCTGGCGGAGACGATGTACTTGAGGTTGAGGTTAAGGGTGGTTGCCATGTGATCTCCTTTGAGCGTGGGTGAGGTCTGGGGTTCGAGGACTGGATGATCTCAGTCCCAGTGGGCGCTGGGGTCCTCCCAGCTGGTGAATCCTTGCTTGATGAGCCACTCGATGCACTCGGTGCTGCAAGTGGCTTCGCGGCGTTCGAGATCTTGGTAGTGAGCGCCCGTGTCTACGGCGCGATCGGCGAGAGGAAGCGTCTGTGAGCGGAAGACCTCCTTGCCGCAGTCGAGCACTCGGTAGGTGACGCTGGTGTCGTCCGCGCAGGGTGGAGCTGGGAAGTGCTCGTACTCGATGACGTCCTCCCAGTAGCCGTCGGTCATGAGGCCGTAGCCGCATCCGTAGGGGGTGCGGTACATGTCGTCTTCCATGCGCTCGCGTTGCTTCTTCATCTGGGCGGGCGTGTACTTCACGTGGCGCTTGCCCTTCTTGATCTCCTTCGGGGGAGGGGCCGGCTTGCGCTCGTGGTAGAGCCGTTCGACCCTGAAGCGACGGATCGTCGAGATCGAGGTCCATCGATCGTAGAAGGCCGCTTTGAAGCCGATCTGAGCCCTCGGGCGACCCTTGTCGTCGACGAGGTTCGAGTACATGTAGTGGTCGGTAGGGACGATCTTCCAGCCGGCGGGGATTGTCGCGTGGCGGAAGAACTTCTCGTCGTCCTTGACAGGATCTCCGTAGATGACTCCCATCTTGGTCCAGACGGGGTCGTTGCTGCCCGGCGTGGGAAGCGTGACGTCGTGTGCGTCAGCGTCGGCGGCGAGGTGGCGCTGCTTGACGCGGTTGTAGACCTCGACGCCGTCAGCGCCGAGAGCGAGCATCGTGATCTCTTCGAGCTTGTCCATCTTCGATCTCCTTTGGAGGTCTTAGGCGACCATCCCCTGATACCCGGTGACGACGCGGATCTTCTTCGCGAGCGACAGCGCCGAGTTCGCGGCGGACTCGGGCAGGCCGCCCTCCTTCGCCCTCTCGGCAGCCTGGTGCTCCAAGAAGTCGAGGAGCGTGGTGAGCACGGCCTCGTCGAGGGTGAGGTGCATGATGAGCCCCTCGACGTCCGGCAGCGGCGGGAGCGAGTCGATCTCCTCGTTGCTCTTGAGCGCGAGGTAGTGGATGGTCACGCGAAGCGCCGCCCACTCGGCCCAGTCAGCTTGCGACTCGGTCAGGTTGATGGTGGTGCTGTCTTCGGTGCTCATTTTCTAGACCTTCCCGTCGTAGTTGAGGCATGCGTTCAGGATCTGAGGGTTCTTGAGGATGTTCATGAGGTCGATCCGCTCCAGATGTCCGTAGTGGACGTGCCAGATCTCCGTCTTCTCGCCGCCTTCCCAGGTGGCGAGAGCGACGATCTCGCCGTCGATGGCGGGGACGACTTGTCCTTCGAAGAAGTCGAAGGTGCGAGAGGAGCATTCGCCGGACCATTGGAGGCCCTTGATCTCGACCTTCGGGTCGACGGAGTCTCTCGGAGTGAGGCTGTTGAGGAAGCAGATCTCAGGAGCGGTTTCTTCGACGTCTTGCTTGAGGCGGACGAGGTCGATGACGTCCATGGTCGCGCGGCCGTTAGGACCGGTGCCGATGTTCTTGATGATCCTGATGTTGTCGATGTTGAAGGCCATGGTCAGGTGCTCGCTCGCGGCGACTCGGTGTCGACGATCTTCGTGCGCTTGGCTCTGATGGCCTCGGCGCGCCTGAAGAAGATCTTGGCTTGCTCGTAGTGGCGGGCAGCCGACTGTTCGAGCCGACAGGCGTCGCAACGGGGCTCCCAGCGCTCGCCTTTGTCGTTCCCGTGGACCTGACCGAAGATGGAGACGGTCACGTCGCGCACGTGCTTGCACTTGGTGTTCTTGCAGGCGCGCCTGTCCTTGAACTCGTACGCTCGGGCATGACCTTCTCGGCGCGTCTTCTTCTTGCAGGCACGGCAGACCTTCTCGAAGCAGCCGTCTTCTTCGACCTTGAGGAGCTTGCAGGCGTTGTGCTCACCGTAGCTGTCGCAGGAATAGTTTTCGCAGGCGAGCATGTCTTTCCTGATGATCCAGCGCTTCATGGCGAGGCGTCTCCTGAGGCTTGTTTGGCGTGATGTGGCCCATTAGCCTTGATGTGCTTACGAGCGAATGTGGCGGCAAGAGTGTTGGGGTGAGAGTTGAGGATGGAGACGAGATGGCAGGAAGACATCAGAAGCTCTCGCCAACCTTCAGAGGTATTCCTGGAGCCGAGATGCTCCGAGTCCATCTCGGCGCTGATGACGTCGAGTGCTAGTCCGACCGTGAGGGTGAAGGTCTTCATGGTTACTTGACGACTTCGCGCTTGATGCGCTCGATTTCGAAGCGGCTCCTGCCGCGACTCATCATGTCTTCATCGGACAGGCTGAGAACGAGGTCACAAGAGTCGGTGACGAGCTTGCTCCAGCCGTCAGTGTAGGGACCGATGCCCTCGTCGTTGCAGACGTTCTCTGCGCAGACGATGTCGAAGGCGAGGTCGACGGTCAGTGTGAACGTTTTTTCCATGTCAGCCGTTGACCTCCCGCCAGTGGTTGCGCAGCCACTCGTTCCCGAAAGAGTAAGCTTCGCGCATGCGAGAGTGCAGGCGCTCGGTGACGGCTTCCTGCGACCCCGTGCGCAGGATCTTCTTGGCCTTGAAGATGCCGAAGTTGGTGGAGGACTTGTTCCCGACGCGTGCGACGGGGCGCTGACCCTCGTAGGCGGTCACGACGCGGATGGCGTCGGCGCCGCAGGGACGGGCATGGTTCTCGCCGACGCGGATGGAGGTGTAGACCTTCACGCGCACGCTGTCGTGGAACTTGTTGGACAGGACGTAGACGATCTCGCTGCCTTGGACGATGCGACGAAAGCCGCAGCCGGAGAGGAAGTCCTCCAGGAGCTTCGAGTCGATCTCGACGAAGCGCTTCTTGTTCGTGGCCATCCTAGTTCTCCGGGCTGAATGTGACGTCGCCATGGCGGTTGATCCAGGTCGCGACGTGCTTCTTGTGTGGGACGTCCATGGCGATGGCGTCGAACTGCACGCCCGTCGAACGTTCGAACTCTGCGATCTCGACCGTGCGGAGCGCGATGAGGAGGATCTTGCCGAGAAGGACTGCCGTCTCTTCGGCGGCGTATTTCGCGTCCATCTCCAGCATGTCTGCGAGCCAGGTGTTGCCTTCGCGTCGCTTGATGATGGCGCGGTAGGCGTCGACCTCGGCTTCGCGCATGGTGAGTCGGGCCTTCTCGATGAGCTTGTCCAGGTTGATCATGACGTGACGACCTCGATCTCGGCGGCCTTGATCCTGTGCAGCATCAGGCAGGCGTCGACGTGTTTCTGGGCGGCCTCCATGAGAAGGTGCCACGTCTCTGGATCGTGGTGCTTGAGGTCCGACGAGACGTTCCTCTCGACGGGGACGTGAGAATCGAAATAGTCGGCGAGGGCGCTCTTGATGACGAGCTTGAGGATCTCGGCCTGCTCGACGCTGACGTCCTTCTTCAGATTGAGCACGATTTTCGTCATTTCAGTGGTCTCTCCCTCGTCCGATCCGATGACTATCTTAACCACGATAGACGTATCTTAGGCAAGAGAATAAATGACACTTCTAAAATAAAATAGAAATCACCTCCCAACTCATTGGAAGTCTTGTGATTTGGCACGTCGAAAAAAGAAAGAAAAAAAGATCTTTGACGACATTTTGACCCCTTTCGTAGGGTTCCGCTTCGAGACTGACGGTTCCCAACAAGCTCTGGACGGCGCCCAAGACGTCCAAGGTTCCCGATGAAAGAGGCCAGTACCGGGCTCACGGGGGAAGGAGTGGTTCCTTTCCTAGAGGGGATGCGTCAGGTTCCAAGGAGTGACGCAACATGGCACGAGCAACGCGCAGCGCTGGTGGTGACGAGTCCGCTTCGGAGAAGAACGCCCCCTCGGGCTTCCGCCGGGTCAACTCGGTGACGGATGCCCCCTGGGTCAAGGGCCAGGAAGGCAACGTCGTCTTCGGCAAGCTCATCAACCGCTACGGCATGCAGGGTCAGGCCCTGCCGGGCAGCAGCAACCACTACTACCAGATCGAGCTTTTGGAGGCCTGCGCGGTCACCAAGGGCAAGGGCGACGACGCCGAGGTCGTGGAGGCCGCCGTCGGCGACATCGTCAACCTGGGCGAGAACAAGCAGATCGCGTCTCTCAAGGACGTCGTCGTCCCCGAGATCAACGCGGGCGCCGAGTACCAGGTCTGGATCAAGTTCAAGAACAAGATCAAGATCTCGGGCGGGCGCACGATGTGGAACATCGAGGTCCTCTCGAAGTCGCTCCGCGGCCCGAGCCGCGCCGTCATCGCCCTGCCGCCGGAGACCGACTCCGAGGGCAGCGACGCGAACCCGTTCTAGGCTTCAGGACCTAGCGGTCATCACGTAGTCGCCCGCGGCGACTAAAGAAAGGGGGCGTCGAGCAGAGATGTTCGGCGCCCCTACTTCGTTTTGTAGTAATGTCGTTCGCTTGGAGGTAACCCCATGCCCCAGCCGCAAGTCGTCCTGAGCCTGATGCGCTACGTTCCTGGCAAGAAGCTCTTCGAGTACAAGCCGGATGAGAAGATGGACGCCTTGGAGATCCCGGAAGCTGAGATCCCCACGCTCCTCGCCTCCATGGATAGGAAGATGGCTGACATCTTCGAGTTCCTCGTGAAGAACGCGAAGGGCAAGCCGGGGCAGTGGGCTGAGGCGTCTTCACAGAACGTGTCCAAGGGTCAGGCGACCGTCTAAGGGATACGGGTCACGTGCGGGTTCGCATCTGCGAGCGATGCCAGGCCATCGTGCCGGCGCCGCGGGTGCACTGTCGCTGCGGCGGCAGGTTGAAGGTCGTCGACTATTACCCGAAGGGTCAGCAGCCGGTCGCATCGAAGGCTCCAGATCCGATCAACTGGCAGGACGTCGGCAAGTTCGTCGGCGCGAAGGTGACGGGTGGCAGCCCCCTGGGAGCGTTCGTGGGTGGGTTGTTGGGTCGGATGCTCGAAGGTGATGCGATCACAGCGAAGCCGGTGATCGAACCGTCAGCCGTTAACATCGTCGGGGTCGACACGAAGGCGCTCTATCCGATCAACAAACGGGTCGGGCGAGCGGCGAGCAGAGCGATCACCGTCGGTGGTAGCAGCAGTAGACCGAAGCGTGAAAGAAAATCTAAAAAAGACGTTCGATAATTTTGACTCTTACGAGAGAGAAAAGATAAAGTGCCGACCATCGACGATGTCACGACAGCTGAGTGGAAGAACATCGCACGCAAATGCGAGCGCGTTCTCGCGGGAGATAAGATCTCCGTGAACGTCATGGGGGGATGGGTGACCAAGCCCGCGCCCTGGGATGGCTACGTCTTCAAGTCAGGGGACACCCAGATCTACGTGCCCGACGCTGTCATCAAGCGCAGACGCAAGTGAGGGGTCGATGAAGATCCACCCGGCGTCAGACATGCACCTTGAGTTCTGGCATCCATGGCACATGCGGCCAGTGGTGAAGGTGCCGGACTGCGACGTGTTGGCGCTCGTCGGTGACATCCTCACGTTGAAGATGTTCAGTGCGGAGGAGAGGGGAGAGATCTGGAAGGCCTTTTCGAAGAAGGCTGAGTTGGTCCTCTACTTGCCAGGGAACCACGAGTTCTACGGGAGCAACGTCGATCTAGCGCTGGTAGATCTGCTCAAGATGGAGGCTTCCTTCCCTGCGAACGTGAAGATGATCCAGCCCGACGTTGAGCACGTCCAGGTCTACAAGGGGCGGAGGTTCCTCGGAGGCACTCTTTGGTTCGCCGACGACCCGACGAACGTCGAGTACGAGAGGTACCTGGGTGACTTCAGCCATATCAAGAAGTTCAAGCCGTGGGTCTACGAGGAAAATCGACGGACGCATGATTTCCTCCTCAAGAACGTGAGGGAGGGTGACGTCGTCTTGACCCATCATCTGCCTTCGCAGAAGAGCGTGGGACCGAAGTACAGGTCGTCTCCCTTGAACCGTTTCTTCGTCTTCCCGTGCGACGACATCATCGAAAGCTGCAAGCCCGCGCTCTGGCTGCATGGTCACACTCACAGCAAGTTCGACTACGAGGTGGGTCAGACGCGCGTCGTATGCAATCCGATGGGCTATCCGGACGACGTGAGCGAGTACGCGAAGGAGATCTTCATTGATCTGCCGGAGGTGAGTGATGCCGATTGAACCTACGCCTGAGGAGGCCATCGAGATCGTGCGTCGGGTTCTCTCGCATCCTGCCGCGACACGACTGATAGAGCTGGACACGTGGGGTCACGGCAAGGGTCTGAAGTCTGAGGACCGGACCACGATCGTCAACGAGATCTCCACGTTCTACACGAAGTGCCCCTCGTCCGAGATCGGCAAGGAGTACGTGGCGAAGGCTTGCTTCATCGTGCTCAAGGACTCGATGGCGATGATGTTGGGCCTGGCCAAGTGGGCTGCTGAAAAGGGGATTCCGGATGCTGCCTGTCAGCAGCTCGTGAACGCCATCATGACGTTCTACGTGCAGATGACGCCGCAGACCGCTGAAGGTCTGACGATCTCGTGTGAGTACGTCGAGAAGGCTGCTGAGATCGTTGCAGCGCTGGGTCCGGCGATCGTCGGAAGCCTGAGGCAGGAGTAGGCGTGGCGCGGATCTCATCAGGTGCCGGCAGCAAGCAGAACTACGGCACGCCGTGGGACTTCATGAAGCCGATGAGCACGCGCTTCGGCAAGGTCGTCTTCGACCTCGCCGCGGAGGCGAGGAACACGAAGCACAAACGCTACTTCGCGAAGCCTCTCAAGGGGAAGTGCGCGAGCAAGATCTGCAACGCTGTCGCACACGACTCGTTCGAGCAGGACTGGGCGGCCTTGACGAAGAAGTACGGCGGCATCCTCTGGTTGAACCCGCCCTTCAAGAAGATCCTGCGTTGGATCTTGAAGTGTGCCCTGGAGGCGCAGCGCGGAGCGAACATCGTCCTTCTCTCCTCGGCTGCCGTCGGCTCCGACTGGTACCTGAAGAACGTCTTCGGCGTGGCCGACACGTGCATCTTGAACGGCCGTCTGACCTTCGACGAAGAGCCGTTCATGCGCGACCTGATGCTCACGCACTGGTGGCCGGGGATGACTGGCAAGATGAACGTCTGGGATTGGCGTCAGGACGTCATGCATGTTCTTCAACCGATGGACCCGGGGTTGTTGACGACGACGTACAGGACTGTGGTTCAGCAAAAGCTCTTCGACGGCGAGACGCATACGATCCAGGAGGGTGGCTTCAAGTCCATCGACGACGCTAGGATCTATATCGAAGGTTTGAAGGGCGTGAGGGATGACGTCAGGCAGGTGAGGTCTCAGATCATCTGTCAAAAGATGATCGAAGACGTCGTGATCGACGTCTCGGGAGCAGCATGAAGCTCAAGATCGAGGCGATCTCGAACGTCGATGCGCTCCAGCGGAAGGTCTTGCGCTACGTGGCGGACCAGGGCCTCAAGGGAGCGACGAGCGACGAGATTGAGGCGGGCTTGGGCATCGGACACAAGACTGTCAGCCCACGCGTGCGCGAGCTGTTCAAGAAGTCCTACCTGCGTGACTCCGGTCGAGAAAGAGTGACGCGCATGGGTCGCAGGGCGATCGTCTGGATACTCGATCAGCCGAAGGCTGTCGGGTCCCTCAACCACGATCGTCAGGCCGTGGCTTGAGTCGTGGCGAAGAAGAAGTCATGGACGCGGGCGAAGATCGTCGGGCAGACGGTGAACCCGATCGGCAGCGGTCCGGCGATCGTCTTCAAAGACGTCGACGATCCTGACGATGACAGCGTGAGCATCGCTGTCCCGGCGGAACCCGGCCTGCCTATTCCGTTCGGCGCGAAGATCGGCGACTTCAGGAAGGGTCCGAACGAGGACGACCTGGAGTACAACGTGACGGCGACGTCGGGCAAGAGGACCACGCGCGGTCCGATCCAAGTCTCGACGGAGGGGTTTCGGAGCGGGTGGGAGAAGACTTTTGGAAAACGGGGCGTCAATTGATGTCGTCGTCCTTGCAGGTGAAGGACGTCGAGGATGGGAGCGTGATCGAGCTTCCGTCGCCGATTGAAATCGTGAAGGATGAGGCGCGACTTCAAGGCTTCGAGATCAACGATGCTGTCGCCGACTACGTGCTTTGGGAGGAGACGGGCTGGCCCACCTTTTGGTCTATCGGCAAAGCACATGATCCGAAAGAGACTGTTGAATTGAGTCTGCGAAAGCAGGCACGGAAGTTCTTCGAGTCTCCGGCATGGAGGAGGACCTGATGTATATGAAGTCGAGACCGGAGCGTGCCAAGAACCTCGACAAGGCCGTGGTCGATCAGACGATCAAGTGCTTCGAGGACTTGATCAAGTCGGCGCTTGAAGTCGGAGGACGCAGTCGCTTCCGCACGATCAAGCAGATAGCTGGGCAGGCCGAGACGTTGATCTCGATGACGGGCGACAGGGTGGCTGACCATCCTCCCGCGCAGGTGCCGGGCATGGGCCTGATCGTCAACGGTGGTCTCGGAGACAACTACACCTATGACGACGGTGATGATGTGGAGGGTGTCGGGGGCAACGTCTATGGTGCAGTCCTTCAAGGTGGGCGTGTAGGGCAGGACGACGTGATGAGGCAGCTGGTCGACGCGATCGGTCCCGCGATGGAGTTGATCTCCGGTCGAGGGAAGTTGGATGCTCGAAAGGATCTCACGATCGAGCTGGACTACCTCATGGGCAGCCGTGAGAAGATCGCGACTTCGACGCTCGCTGACAAAGATGAGATGTTGAAGAAGTTGGACGGCAGGATCAGCACGGTCTTGGCCAAGATCTCGAAGGAGGACGACGATGGAGTGGTACCTGCCAAGCTTCTACGGGGACATCAAGCTGACGGACAGCTCGACGGACAAGGATCTGAAGACGTCCCTGTCGTGGGAGCATCTCAGCCCGTCGGAGAAGAAGGCCCTCGGGGATCTTCACGACACGGCGGTGAAGAAGCGTTGGGTCCTTCAGACGGAGCCTGAGTTCTCCGCGGACGCTGGAGAGCTTGTCCTCTCGGCCAAGCTCGGAGACGTCGAGAAGGTCCTCGCGAAGGCGCTGCGTCCAGGGCGCAAGTTCGTCAGCGCCGTGAAGTTCGCGAACGGCAAGCTGGAGGAGGTCTTCTCGGCAGATCTGAAGGACGTCAAGCCCGAGGACAAGAAGAAGGCTACGGGCGTGACGGTGACGAAGCCGACGCGTGGGTGTCCCTTGCCGAGGCTCGGCCAGGCCGATCTGAAGGCGCGCAAGGTGCTCTTCGAGTTCCTCACGGACGACCAGATGGACGACTTCGAGGACCATCAGCAGTTCGTCTCGACGGGTGCCGCGACTGGCCACAAGTACATGGTGACTTCGAGGAACGCGCCGTCGAAGCTGTCGAAGTACGAAGGGCGTCAGCTCTACGATCTCGTCGAACGTAGGAGCTTCTGCATCCACCATGACGGCTTCGTTCCGGCGGCGGAGGAGATGTTGACGCTGCACCTGATGTTGCAGTTCCCGCGTCACGAGGCGTACCTCCGCCAGAGTGACTTGTTCGGTGAGGGCGACGAGATGGACGACGGGACAGTTGACGTCGGGCTCGGCAGCATCATGGGGATTCAGACTCGATAGTTCGATGAGCAAGACGCTCCGAGATCTGAAGCGCGACTTCGAGCGCACGGTCGTCATGACCACCCTCACGAGGTACGAGGGTGATCGCGATATGACCGCGAAGGTTCTCGGCATCACGAGCAGGGCGCTCGACAAGATCCTGGAGCGTCACCATCTGGTCAAGAAGCGATACACGCAGCCGATCCCCATGCCCGAAGGGCTGGAGCAACCTCAGAAAAAAGACGGAACGGAGTCGAAGAATGCCTGAGAAAGAGACAGAGGTCGCGCAGGACAAGGTCACCGCCGAGACGCGAGAGACGATAAGGAGAGGTCTGAACATGATCTCGAACGTCGTCCATGCACGTCAGTCGGAGATGGGCTACTGGCCCGAGGATGACGGTCGCCCGATCGACTACAGGATCTTCTTCGCCGAGCTTCACTCGAAGGTGGCGAGCGCCTACGAGACGTACAAGGAAGAGCGCGATCCGACGCACATCACCTGGATCGATCCTGCGACCGGCCAAGAGGCTGAGCCGGGCAAGGGCCTGCCGCAGGGTCTCGCGACTGACCTCATCGACATCGTCTTCGACATCCTGGGCTTCGCGACGAACGTGGGCATCAACGTCGGCGCGCTGGCGGCGCACGTGGCGATCATCATGAAGTCGAGCACGGGTGTCGAGACGATGGAAGGTGAAGACGCTCTGTCGTCAGGCGGTGACGTGTCAGGTGCTGAAGAGGGCGACGAGGAGGACTTCGACCTGGAGGCTATCCTGGGGGCCGAGGTTCAGGCGCCTCCTGAGTCGATCGAGATCAAGACGCCGGTCGTGGGGGAGCAGAAGCCAGAGACACCATAGGACTCAGTCAGGCCCGCATTCTTATTTTCTTGAGAGGCAGCCCCCATGAAAGAAGTTCTGCGGATCAAGAAGTACCGCAATCGCAAGCTATACAACCTCGACACGAGCATCTACATGCCGCTCGCGGATGTCCTCGATCATGCGATGTCCGGTGGAGAGGTCAGCGTGATCGACGTGAAGAACGGCAAGGACGTGACCGTGTCCGTGTTGGTCCAGGCGATGGCGAAGCGGATCGACAAGGAGCCTGGCCTGATGGTGCTTCCACACCTGAGGGTCATCTTGAAGAAGCTCAACCAGGGCATGTACTCGAAGTGGATCTTCCCAGAGGCGGTGGACGAGTGAAGTTCCGTCTGCGACCGAGCATGGTCGAAGCCGAACAATTCTCTCCGTCGGCCAAGACGTGGCCGTCGGGAGTGATTGCGCAGCCGTGCTACTGCTCGGCGCTTGCACAGGACGGTCGCAGGTGCGAGCTGCACAAGAAGACGGGTCGTCGCTATGGTCTCGTGAGGACCATGCGTGGGCTGGTGGAGATCAACGCGGGCGACTGGCTCGTGACGACTGAGAAGAACGGGCTGCCGGAGCACAAGGTCATGACGAACGAGACCTTCGTCGCGCTTTACGAGCCGGCGGCCAAGCCCTGATGGCGGGCAAGTCTCTCAAGAAGCGTGTTCGCGATCTGAAGAAGGAGGTCGCGGCAGAAGGGACGCGTTCAGATCCGAAGATGACGTGGGTCGACGCGTCGTCGGGCAACGTGACGCATGGTCGTCTGCTGGGGCTGCACGTCCCAGATGACCAGCGCCCTTACTATCGGGTTCAGCTGAAGGACGCGTGCAAGATCCTCTCGAAGAGGACCAGCGGGAAGGTGAGGGACGCGAGCGTCGGGATGATCGTGAGCTTGGCGGAGACGGACGACCTCTCATGCCTGCGCTACTTCATCGACGAGATGGCGATGAGCGGCGCGTTCTTCGACGTCTGGATCCGCTGGAAGCCGTTCAGGCAGGAGGTCCACGTCAAGAAGATCGAGTCGAAGGCGGTTTCGAAGATCGAGGAAGGAGGACATTTTGGGAAGGAGGAAGATCTCGACCACGGTCTATCTTGAAGAGGAACAGGTCGATCTGCTGGACAAGATCTCGGGAGTGACGGGGAGGCCTGTAGCCGAGATCATCCGGGAGGGGATCGACCTGATGCTGGCGAAGCAGAAGGACAACCTCGCTGTTCCCGACAGGCCGCTCGATTTCTGCATCTGGTGCAACCATGGCTTCGGTCTGTTGGCCATGAACAAGGAAGGACGACCGGTTAGATGCTACCCAGATTGTGAGCCCTCGACTCTCACGGGATGGCAGTTGGCCAACAGGCCCGTCGACGTGGGTCGCGTGATGGCGTTGGCGGAGAAGCAGATGGACGATCTATCGTGTCGTCCCCCCGGGACCGACCTTGATCTTGACTGACCTCGAACAGTCGACGACCGAGGAGGTTTCGACTGTGGAGAAGCCGAGTGGCTTGGAGTGTCCGAAGTGTGGCGGCGGGAAGTACCGGAGCGCGGAGGAGCTGTCTGATCATCCGGGCTCGTTCATGTGCTTGAGCTGCCACGAGTCCTTCCTCGCCTGAGTTTTGACTTTCATCCAAGATGATGTGACGATCGCGAGCTTCATGCGAACCATCGTCGTGGGAGATATCCACGGGTGCTTGGAAGAGTTCAAGCAGCTCCTGGAGAAGCTCCAGCCCAAGCCTTCAGATCGTCTGATCTGCGCAGGCGATCTGGTCGACCGCGGCCCGTATTCGGCCGGCGTCGTCGAGCACGTGCGGAAGAACGGCTATGAGGCGGTCATGGGCAACCACGACGAGAAGCACGTGAGGTGGGCTCGACACGAGGCGAAGAAGAAGAGTCAGCTCGGGTACAAGAACCCGATGAGGTTCACCGACGCGAGGAAAGCTGAGCACGATCAGCTCTCGGATGAAGATCGGAGCTTCTTGGCCGCGCTGCCGTACTACCTGCGGTTCGAGCACGATGGGGTTCCCTGGCTCGTCACGCACGCTGGGATCCCAACCGACAAGCCGATCGATGAGATCGACCCGCGGATGCTCGTCAGGTGCAGGACGACCGACAAGGATACGGGCGAGTACGCCTCGACGGGCGACCCGATGGAGACGCCGCCGAACGCCGTCTACTGGGTCGAGACGTGGAAGGGGCCCGAATCCGTCGTGTACGGTCACATCGTACACGACGAGATGAAGCCGCTTATCCTGAAGCCGGTCGATTTCGTGACGACTATGGGCATCGACACCGGCTGCTGCTTCGGAGGCTCCCTGACGGCGGCTGTGTTCGCCGAGGGACATCTTCCCGAGCTATGCTCGGTGCCGGCCCTGAAGATGTACATGCCGCGTCGCAACATGAACGTGAGTGATTGACGTGCCCAAGCCGGTGCTTAAATCGAAGGGCGTGTCAGTGCCGAGCGCGCCCCCAGCGCCGTCGAGCGAGCCCCCCAAGGCCGTCGTGAAAGAGTTGGGCAAGGTCGTGGCTTCGAGGGATGCAGCCAAGGACGTTGTCAAGAAGAAGCGCAAGAGGAAGCCTCGCGTGGAGGAGGTCCTTGCAGCTGACCAGCGGCGCTTCTACAAGCTCTACAGCGAGGAGGTCTCGCGGCTCGGGAACACGATGAACCAGCTCGCCCGGATCAGGTGACGAGTTCGACCTCTTCCGGCCAGACCATGTCGGGATGGCCGTCGTTCTCGCTGATCACGTCGATGCCGAGTCCGCAGCCGTTCTTTGGAGCGACGCGAAGAAGGTCGCCGGCTTTGAGCTGATAGTCGGCAGGCAGCTTCAGTTCTTCATCGTCCCAATCAGGTATCTCTTCCGGGTTGTACGCGACGAACTTGAGGAGGCTGCCGACCTCGTACTTTTGTTCTTCGCCGGCCTCGGGGGAGCTGTTCTCCTGGATCATCTCTTGGCAGCCTTCTTGATGACCTTCTTCGCGACGCTTGTGACGCGAGTGACACGGAGGAAGATCTGGTCGCCCGAGGCGAAAGTCATTTTCAGCGACCTGCCGGTGATGGACCACTGGTAGTCGATGATCGAATGTGACTCCGGCTTGGGGATGAAGCCGTGCTTCTCCAGCAGCTTCTTGAACTTGCGGGTGTTGCCGCCAGAAGTGATCCAGAGGTCGCCGGGTCGCTTGGAGGTTTCTTCTTTACCCATGTAGCTGTGGAATGCCTCGTTGTTGCCAGGCATCATCGCGACCAGTAGACGGAGATGTTCTTGCGAGCCTGTTTGTCGTAGCGCTCGCGGAAGCTCTCGTTGAAGTAGATGTCCTTGCGGTTGAGGAAGCCGAGCATGATGGTGCGTCTGGCCTCTTTGAAGATCTGGCTCGGGACGTGGCTGTATTCGAGCTGGATGTCGCTCTCGTACTGCGCGTAGCGATCCATGGGGCGTCCGAGGATCGACAAGTCGCAGTCGATGACGAGCTTGCTGTCCTGGATGGTCTCGGGCACGGTTCCGACCTTGTGCTTCTCTGTCGCGAGGATGTGATGGCAGGCGGTGTAGGCGTCGGAAGGATCCTGGAGCCAGGTCGCGACGTAGAGCGAGACGAAGTCGGCGCTGGCCTCCTCGTTGCCGTGATGGACTTCGGTGTCGTAGATGTAGTCGTGGAAGAATAGCGCTAGGCGCACTGCCGTCGGGTTCCGTGCCTTGTCGATCTCAGAATGTTCGAGACACTCCACGAGGTGTCGAAGGTCGTGATAGTGCCGACCTGGCCGTTGATATCGGCCGAGGATTGCGTCGAAGCCGATGAGACATCCGTGATCGGGTCGGTTCCAGGAGATCTTGTTCCAGGACCTCCTGAGGGTCTCGATGGTCGCTTGGTTGTTCATGGTCGGTTGGCGAGGTGGCCGCCATCATAGGCCTTCTTGATGGCTTCGAAAACAGGCTGAGAGACGTAGTTCTTGATGACGGTCTCCCACCCTTTGAACCCTACGAGGCTCATGGCCATGGAAGAGCTGACCTCGGCCAGGTGTCGTGGAGGAGTCATGTAGATGGTGGACACGCCATGGCTGGCTGACTCGTCTTCACGAAGGGCGTTGTGGATGTCCCTGTTGAGCAGATCGACGCTGCGCTCGTAGTCGAAGTCGATGCCGCTGCGGATACCTCGGACGATGTGTGTGGCCTTCAGGATCTTGGCTGCTTGCACAGTGTAGACGTCGTGGCTCTTCACGACCTCGACCTTGCCGCCGTACTTGTTGGTGACGCTCTCGATCATGGAGAGGCGTTCGTTCATGCTGAAGATCGGCTTCTTGGCCTTGTTCTCGGCGATGAGGACGTGGACGTAGTCGAAGATCTTGAGAGACTCCGCGATGATCCACTCGTGGCCGAGCGTGATCGGACCGAACGTGCCGGGGTACATGCAGATGCGGTCCTTCACTTCTCACCTCCGACGAGCTTCATGCAGGCGACGAGGACTTCTCTGACGAGCGCGAGGTCGAATTTGTCTTCGTTGGACCGGATGCGGCTCTCCATGTCGATCCAGGTGGCCTCCATCTTGTCCGTCTTCGGCTTGCCCATGATGTCGGAGACGATCTGGGAGACGTTGTCGGGACCGATGCCGCCCGCATAGCCGACGTTGACCTGCCTGGTCGGCAGGTGCGGCCATTCGACGTTCCTGAGGCCCCTGCCGCCGGAAGGATCGTAGAGCGCGTTCAGGAACTGGAGGTTGTTCTTGACGGCGAAGTCGTCGACGATCTTGAGTTCTTCCTCGTCGGCACACTGGACGATGAACTCGCACGGGCAGAATTTGAAGAGGTTGGCGAGCTGATCCTTGTCGTACGGGTCGCTGTTGAGTGGCAGGTACTTCAGCTTGTCCTTGTAGGGTGAAAAGCCGTTCAGCTGGACGCGCTCGTAGGGTGCGTGGAAGTCCTTCCTCGCGAACCACTTGCTGTCCCTGCCCTCGAAGACGTCGCGAGAGGCCTTGCCGCAGAGGTGGAGCGCCAGGTGAAGGTTCTTCCCCTTGACCGTGTTGAGCAGCAGGCCGATGAGGTTCTCGCGCCACTCTGCCGACGGGTATCGAGGCGTCCCTTGACGCTTCTCTGAGTAGAGGATCCCCCACTCGACGAAGGGGAACTCGACCGAGAGCCGCAGGAGGTCGATCGGATCGATGGCGTCGTCGGCACCGCTGATGGATACGCGGGTGATGTTCATTTCCAAGGCCGCTTCTGCTCAAGGTAGGTCCACATGAGCCAGTTGATGGCGACGAGACGGATCATGTGCTCAGACGGTAGAATGCTTTTGTCTTTTGGACAAGATAAAACTGGTCAGATCTCGACGACGTCGCGCGGACGGATCTGAGGCTGAAGCTCTCGCTCATACTCTTCGAGGGTGGAGAAGGACTTCTGTTTCATTTCGAGTCGCGAGAGCCACTTCTGGTGGACGGTCACCTTCTTGGCGGTGATGGTGAATCGTGCGAGATCCTTGACTTGTTGAAGCGTGAGGCCGTTGGTCGATGAAGAGTTGAAGTAGGAGTCGGTCTCGCCGACGACGTAGAAGACGTCGTCGTCGGAGATGGTGTCGGCGATGCGGAAGAGGTCCTCTTTGGTTAGGTCGCCCCAGCCGATCCCGACGCCGTCGCGTCCGTACCATCGGCCGTTGTGGACGTGCTCGTTGACGCGCATCTGACCTTCACGGAGCTTGTATTTCTCGATGATCGACATGTCGTTCCTCCTACCAGACTGATTTGCGTGAGACTTCGGCGCCGAGAGAGATGAGGTGCATGATCAAGACGGGCACGTAGATGCCGTGGATGTTGATCTTGACGTAGGCTCTCTCGCGCGTCCCGTTGGGCACGATCTCGGAGACGATCATGACCTTGTGGTTCTCCTTGAATTGGTCGGGCCACAGGATGCCGATGGTCTCTCCGTCCTTCATGACCTGTCCGTCGAGGACCTCCGAGACGACGCCTTCGAACCGCTGACTCGCGATGGTGCCCATGTTCATTCTCCGGTGAGGGTGATCCAGTTGAGTTCGAGGTGATGGCAGCGCTTGTCCTTGTCCTTGGCGGAAGTGACGTCGACTTTTCGCCTGTGGTAGCTGGTGATGATGACGAGTTCGCCCTTCTTGAACTTGTCGTTCGCCCTCGTCTCGAAGTCGAAGTTGATGGTGGCGCGCTTGCCGAGGTACTTGTCCTCGATGGGGGGCTTCGGCGGCTTCTCCTTGAAGTCGAGATCGGCGGGTCGCGGATCGATCTGAGGGTCGACGGGCTTGGGATGACGCTGGACGGGTGGCAGCCTCTTGCAAGGCTTGATCTTGCGGTTGCCCGCATGACACTCCTCGGCCTCAAGGAGGATCGGAGCCCACCTCAGGTATTCGAGTCGAGTACGGGGGTCGTCGAAGAAGACGTGAAAGTCGCCGGGCTTGTATGCGTCGACGTTCAGGAGGTTCTCTTCGCCGGTCGTGAGAGACGTGTTCACGTCCTTTTCGTAGGGGTAGTGACGGTTCTTGCGCACCCATCGGTAGGTGCAAGCTCGCTTGCTCTCCGAGTACCTGTCGACGATGGCGAGCTTGCCGGGACCAGGATCGTGTGATGGTCGATAGAGATTGTACTCGCGGTCGGACGGGTGACGGTGAGGGCTGTTTTCTCTCTCGCGGTTGACTCGCTCGGCCTCGCGACGGAGCCACGAGATCTCCTGACCGACGGTCACGGATCCTGTCGTGAGATGAGCGTTGAGCTTCGCGCGATACGCTTCGAAGTCGGGCTTGTCTCCGGCCGACAGAGCCCTCGTGCCGTCGTAGACGAGCTTGAAGGCTGCGTTGAACCCCTCGTGCGTCCACAGCTGCCAGGGTGGGTGTGGATGGAGGACAGGCGATCGGTCGAGGAGGCCCTGCATGACGAGCACGAGGCGGTTGTGCTTCTTCTTCTCGGCGTTGAGCACGGCCATGATGTCGTCGTAGTAGACGTTGTCCTGCGTGAGCGGGTGGTAGCGCTCGCGAGGGTCGTCGTGTTGACTTGAATGCCACCGATCTTTCTTGGGGATCTTCTTCAGACGCTTCTGGTCTTCCAGGTAGTCTTCGAGCTTCCCCTGGAATTCCTCGTCGCTGATGATGTCCTTGACGGTGTTCATGAAGATGTTCGCCCACAGCTTGCTGCTGGAGAAGATCTTGTTGTTGGTGTCGGGGAAGAGCTGCTCCTCGAACTCGATCTTCGTCTTGATGCGATAGAGCTGCTCACCGTTCCGGACGTAGAGGTATGTCGACTCGTCAGCCTTCTCCTGAGCCATGACCTGGACGTACTCGCCCCACGAGGAGGCCTCGCGCTCTTTCTTCTCACGGCGGACTTGGAAGGCGATGAAGGTTTTGGGGTAGGGAAGCAGACGCTGGAAGTTGGCCGGCTTGCAGAGCCACTTGTCGAAGTCTTCGATGTTCTGGTAGTCCATGCCGCCCGTCTCGTAGCCGACGAGGCACTCCTCGTCCATGTAGGCGCGGCGCTGCATGAGGTGAACCTGCGCGTCGTTTTCGGCCGGCTTGCCGTCGCGCACGCGCACGACCTTCTCGACGAGGCCTGCGTAAAGCTCGACGCTGAAGATGCGATCTTTGACGAGCCCGACGGTGTCCTTGAGCGCTTCCGATTCGGCTTCGAGCGGGATGATCTTGGCCTTCATCCACGTGCTCATCATCGCGTTCGACTCCTCGATCTTCTCGAAGAGGTCGGGGAGTGTCTTCTCCTCGGCCTTGATGAGGGCCTTCTTGTACTCCTCGACGGGCTCGGAGCTTCGGATCGAGATCGCCTTGACCTCCGATTCTGACCCGTCTGCGATCTCCTGCCGAGGGGCTACGCCGAGTTTGGCCGTGAGGGCCTTGACCTCGGCCATGAGCTTGCGTGTCTGGTCTTGGTAGCGGGAGATCTTCCCGTCGATGATGAGGTCGGAGTCGTCTATGGGAGAGCATCGGCGCCAGAAGTTCTCGTAGTGGATGCGCGTGACGAACATCCCGGTGCTATCTGAGGGACCCTTGACCTCCACGTAGTTGCTGCCGACGTGGGTGACGCATCCGATCCAACCGCCGGCTTTCTCAGCTGCAACTACGTCTTCCTCGGTGACCGACGTGCGGTATGAGAAGTCGTCGACATCCTTCTCGATCTTGTCGACGTCGAGGTCGTCGTCCTTGTCGCCGTTCTTGACGAGGTACCACCGACCGCGGACCGGCGAGTCCGACGTGTTCTGTCTCGTCTTCTGGTCGCGCTCGGCGACGATGATCTGAGCGCGATCGGGGGTGGTCGTCATCTCCGGGGTTCGGAGCCGGCGTCCAGCTCGTGGATGTCGAAGGGTGGCGGGTTCATCGCGGCTGCCCTGATGGCGGAGGAGCGGATCTCAGGAAGATCCACGTCGACGCCAAGGATCTTCTTGTGCATGAGTTGGGCAAGCTTGTCGGACGTGTATTTCCTGAAGATGGAGTGCGCATCGATGGAAGCTTCACCGTGCTTCGAAGGGAACAAGTAGATGGTCGAATCGGTCTCCTTGATGACGTCGCAGACCTCGTCCGTAGACGGGCCCCACTTCGGATCGAGGAGGCGATCGAGCGTGTCGCCGCCGACGGCCCACGTCGAGCTGGGGCGGGCCTTCATTTTGTCGATGAAGAGAGGATCCTTCCTGGTGAAGAGGAGAGCGGCATGTGGCGCGAGCGCGCGAAACATCGCGACCCTGTCGAGCATGTCGACGAGGGCGAGGGCGGGCTTGTGCGGGGGGTCCACGCAGATCGTGTAGACGGGCTTGTAGCCGTAGAGCGACCTCAACGTCTGTCCCATCGACTGGTGACATTGATGCAGAGGATTGAAGTTGCCAGGGATGAAGACGACTTTGTCGTTCCGGAGGCTGTAGCCTTCGTGCCCGAGAGGATATGGATGCTCGAAAAGCATCTCTATGACCTGATCTTCAGTGTAGTTGGGCACCGAGTAGGCCTCGTCGCGCAGGGTCTGGGACAACTCTTCCATGGCTGCATGTGAGACGATTGCGTCGTCACTCATGCGCGTGAAGAGACCGACGCCCTTCTGAAGACCGATCTTCTTTGAGGTGAAGGTCGGAGGCGTGTGGTTGCTGACGGTGGCGATGAAGGCACGGTGCTCTCCACGATGCTCCGTCATGGAAGCGACGGAGGCCGTCACGGCGAGCCCGATGGCTTTCCGCCCGACGGTGGCGGCGTTGCGATCTTCCCCGCGGAGGTAGTGGAGGCGACGAGCCCTGACGTAGGCCTCGGTGGCCATCAAGATCGCAGTCTTCTCGGTGCAGTAGGCCGCCGGTTGAAAGCCGAGGAACGAGTCGGTCTCGGCCGTGTCGTAGGGGAAGTGGAATCCCTTGAGGTAGGCGCTGGCACCGGGGGTGGCCCAGAGGCTCGTGAGCAGGTTCGTCCCCGCTCCGGTGGCGACGACGTATAGGTCGGTCTTGCCGGTGAGGAGGATCTCTTGAAGAGTTGAGTTGCCACTTTCAGATCTAGTTGCCACTTTCACTTCTCCTTGAGGTCGAGGATCCGGCAGGTGTAGCGCTTCTGGGTGGGCTTGATGGCCGACGTGGCGTCGCAGACGAGGAGCACGAGGAAGTCGCCCGAGCCGACCCATGTGGCTGACGTCTTCCTGGAGTCGGACGCAGCACGTTGAAGAGCGCTCGGGACCTGTTCGTCCATCAACGCTTCGAGCTGCTCAACCTGCTCAAGCTCCGTCTTCTCTTTGCGAGGCACGACGGCCTTTATTCTTGATGGGCTCATCTTTGAACCACACCAGACCCACGAGGAAGCCTGCGCCGCCTCCGACGATGACAGCGACTAAGAAACTGCCACCTTCGTATGACGTAAAGCCGGAGACCGTAGCTCCGATGAGCATGGAGTAGATCTGGTTTCTTGTCTTAGCAGTCAACACACGGCCTCGACTTCTTGCAGTCCTCGCATCGACCGACGGAGATGTTCGTGAAGATGGCAGGCAGGTAGACCTTCACGCCCGGCCACGACGGGTGCTCACCCATCGGGTAGGTCGGAGGGACGTGGTACTTGCACTTCGTCTTGTCGTGGCACTCGGCGCAGGTGAAGGCCATGGATGTATCCTAACTTCTCAGGTTTATCTTAAGCAAGATAAAAACTACTTAGGGCAGACACACTTGACGAGTGCCATGGGGCTTGAATATTTGTTCATGCCTGCTGGGTAGACCTCTATTTTTTGAAGAGGATCTAGACACGAGTAGTGTTCGTTTGAGGTGTCGACGACGATGAGAACGATGGAGTCAGTGCATCCGTCGGGATGCTTTTCTCCGACGGCGACGACCTTGTTTCTGTCGGTAGCGTAGAAGGCTGCCGACGCTATGATGACGCCGAATACGCTGATGATGGAAAGGACGATGACCAAATGCTTCGTGCTGTTACTCGCCATAGGGAGCCTCCATCATCTCGCGATAGTTGAACGACTTCCCGAAGACGTCGCCGATCCTCACGAGCGCCTTCGGGTACTTGTCGCCGTCGGAGAACCCGAGCACTTGGCCGCCGTAGTAGAGGAAGGCGTGTGCAGGAAGGTCGATCTCGCTTCGAGCGAACTTCCGTCCGAGATCTGTGATCCTGTAGAAGCCGTTCCGTTTCGAGCCGTCATCACGGAGGCCTGAGAGCTTTTCGACGAGCCCCCAGATCGCGAGCTTGCCCTCGTCCGACCTCTGAGCACCCTTTCCCATGAGCAGCGTCGGGAAATGAACCCACTCCTCGGGTCCCAGCTTCATCCCCATCGGGCTGTTGTAGTGGCGGTAGAGAATGATGAGCGCTCTTCCCATCGCGCTGTTGAACTTGCGCTTGTAGACCTTCACGAAACGGTCGCAGCACGGACACTTCTTCCCCTTGCCGAAGAGTGCAGCCTCGAACGTCTCCTTGCGAGCCTCCAGGAGCGTCTTCTCGCTCATCTTCGCAGCTTCCTTTTCTCTTCGAGACGTTCGAGCAGGACGCGCGCCTGGCAGAAGGCGCACTTTCCTTGACAGTGTTCAGGGTCGCAGGGGTTGACGTCGGAGTCGTACTGGATGATGCATTCGAGGAGATCGCGCATCGCGTTCGATTCGTCGCAGCCGCAGGGCTCTGGACATTCCGGATGACCTTCTGAGGCGATCACGACGCCGTCCTGGACGTCTTGAGGCTGGATCTCGACAGTGCTCATGCTGTCACGGGCGATGTCCAGATCGGCATGATCCTGACGATTTCGTGTCGCCTGTTGACTATGGCGTTGGTTGCCATGACGAGGAAGGCTCCCTTCGTTTCATCGTCGATGGCTGGATCGGGGCCTTTGAGAGCCTTGGCCTCGTCCGAAAGGAGCCAGCCGCATGCGAAGTTGATGACTTGATCATGGTCGAGGGGCATCGGCAAGAGGGTGAGCCTATTTTCAGCGAGCGAGTCTCCCTCGCCTAACTTCGACAGGACGAGGCATCCGTCTTCGACCTTCCAGGATCGAGCGACCTCGTAGTGCTTCTTCGAGACGAACAGCTCTTGCTCGATGAAGAACGCGATCTCCATCGCGAGCTTGAACTGATGGGTCGTGTTGGCGGTGACGTGCAGGTTGAAGTTGCTCATCTCGTTCTTCATGTGTCTTTTCCTCCAGATCGCGAGCGCGGTTCGGCATAAGTCTCACCGAAGGCCTCGTCGGGCGAGGACGATGGCCATCCGATGATGACGAGGAACATGTCGAGCACGAACAGCGCGATGGCCAGATCGTTCAAGAGCTGCGCTCCTGGCAGTTCCGACCACAGCTGGTTCGCAGCCCACAGGAGGAAGGCGACGGCGAGGAGGATCGCTTTCACAAGCTCTAGAAGCCCTACGACTCGGATGGCTTGATAGACGAGGTACGCGACGGCGATGAGCGCGAGGGGTGTGGCGGCCAACACGTCATGTGAGCGGGGCGGAAAGAGGGAAGGTTTCACGTCGCAGATGAAGAGCAGAGCTGTCGCCAAGAGAGTGAGGATGCTGAGAGCTGCCGGCAGCATCCGATGCGCGACGTCGAGACGCTTGATCATGGTCGGATCATGATCCTGTACATGACGTAGCCAAGGAGCATGGCGAGGATTTTGACTTGGAGCATCGAGAGGACGTAGTCCTTCTTGAGGCTTCCCTGTCTCGTGCTGCCGACGGTGAAGAACTTCCGCAGGAGCATGAGCCCCACGCCGTGTGCGACGCCGATCTTGGGCAGCCCGAGCGGCGTCAGGAACCATCCCCACAGCGAGGACAGGCAGACGCCGTCGACGAGCATGACCACGGGGAGCACCAAGAACGTGATGCAGCCCTTGAGGTCGTTGGGATCGGAAGCCGCCGCCGCGGATGCGACGGAGGCTTTCGAACTATTCTCACCTTCTTCCATCGCCTACGTTTCGAGGAGGGCGCGACGGGACTCGGCGCGGCTCTCGTCCAGGTCCCAGGTCTTGCCGATCTTGCCGTCCTCGAAGATGGTGTGAAGCTCGGTGAGCGGGTGGAACGCCTGGTCTGCCGTCAGGTTGACGGTCTCGTACTGGCCCTCGCGCTTGATGAGGTCGAGCCGTCCGGCTCGGGAGACCTTGTGGACGTCGGTCTTCGGCGTCTTCTTGACCTCCCTCCAGGAGCCGTTGATGTTCATGGCGGAGACCATGAACTTGAACATCTGCATGTCGCGATCGACGAGCTGGAGCAAGCCGCCGCCCATGCCCGAGACCATGTTCGACGCCGAGAAGCCGTGCTGCTTGATCGACATGAGCATGTCCCTGATGTCGTCCTCCGTCTTGTTGCCGTCGCCCCAGATGAAGCGGTAGTAGGGCGGCAGGACCTTGAAGCCCTTCCCGTTGGTGGTGCAGCCGATCTTCCTGTCCATGATGTGCAGGAGGTCGGGCATGATGACGGGGGCCTTGCCCGAGTCGGGGCGGATGACGATCGTCTTGCCGCTGGCCTTCACGAGGTCGAGCATCGTGCCGCACCAGATGTTCTCGACGCAGTCGTAGATGTCGATCGTGTCGGAGATCGCCGAGAGGTACTTGAACTTCGGGTCCTTGAACTTCTCGATGAAGCGGATGAAGGACTCCTCTTGGTCCTTGAAGGGGATGACCGACGAGTGCTCCAGCGCGGGGATGCTGTAGCCGGCGACCTTCTCCTTGGTGCCGTAGACGTTCTTGGCGTAGAGCATGGCGATGACGGTGTCGCTGCCCTTGCTGTTGACGAGGTGGGCGGCGCCGTTGAAGGCGGCCTGCTGCGGGCAGGTGACGCCGCGCGAGCCGAAGTCGTGCAGCTTGAAGTCGATCTCGCCCGCCGGGTCGTCGGAGGTCTCCTTGAGGAAGTCCCAGAAGACCTTGACGCCGTTGAACGACTTGGTGGCGACGGTGGTGCCGGCCCAGGCGCGGACGAACTGCGTCTCGAACCAGCCGGTGATCCACGGCACGCGCTTGTCCGTCGAGTCGTAGGTGGAAAGCACGTTGCGGACGGGGATGGAGGCGCCCTCCTTGGCGGCGCGGATGCGCATGGGGATGCGACCGCCGAGGTCGGTGGCGATGTACGTCCAGTCGTCGATGTTGAAGGGCAGCCCGTGGTCGGGGGCGAAGTCGGCGCACTCCTCGACGTGGAGCATGCGCTCCTTCGTGGTGAGTTCCGCCCACTGGGCCATGCGGATGGTGATGGGGCGCATGCCCCACTGAGTGGTGCGGCCGTAGCGCCCGCCGCGGGAGAGCATGTGCGCGTGCGTCTGCGTGGTGCCGTCGGGCAGCATGAGCCAGTGGCCGAACTTGTAGCTGTCGGAGTCGGCGATGAGGTTCGCCATGGGATCGTAGTTGTTGTTCATGGAGGATCTTCCTTTCCTAGAGCGATCAGCCTTCTTCGAAATCGAGCGCGATGGCGATGGAGGCCTTGGAAGGCTTCCAGACGGAGATCTCAGCGAGGGGCGTTCCCTTCTGATGGAGATCGAAGATGCGGTTGCGCAGGTCGCCCGGGGCAGCGAACTCTTCGATGACGAGATCTGTCGAGCCGGGCTTGACGTAGGTGATGAGGCGGCGATCGGGCGAGACGTCGCGTGTTGAGATCTTCGAAGGCTTGGATTCGACGATCGCGCGAGCCGGGATGGCTTTCGGCGGTGCAGCAGCACCGACAGCTTCACGGGGCTCGGGGGCAGGCACGTCCTTTTGCTCGATGGCTGCGCGGAGAGCGGCTTTGACCTCGGGGCTGATCGCGTCCGCGAAGGATGCACCGCTCTTGTCGTTCTTCATGGACATGTTGGCGGTGAGGATTGTGACGACGGCTGCTCGATACGGCGAGTTTTCCTTCTCGTTCTTCGCGACGACGGCTTTGAGAGGGAAGCCGAAGAAGTCGGAGATGTCGACGCCGAGGTTGGGCTTCCCCTCGTACTCGAACTTCTCGACGTTGGGCTTCTTGAGTCCGATGCATACGGCCTCGTCGATGGCGTTGGACAGGTCGCTGTTGTCTCGGCTGAAAAGATCGTGTTTCTTTCCGATCCGCTGTCGCAGCTGCTCGACGGCGTGCAACGAGATGTAGTTGGTCCGCTTGTAGTGAGCCGTAGGAGCTTTGTGTGCCATCGCCATGGGGGCCTCCTAGACGTTGAAGTCGACGCGGTTCTTGGTGCTCTCGTACCTGCTGCGGTCGAAGGCGTAGAGGTCGAGCCCTCGCGAGCCCTTGCTCTTCTTGCCGAGGGCCTTGAGGACGCCGGTCGAGCGCATCTTCCGGCGGAAGTTGCCCTTGTCGATCTGGCGGCCGAGGACTATCTCGTAGAGGCCCTGAAGCTGTGGCATCGTGAACTCCGCGGGGAGCAGGTCGAACGCGACGCCTGTGTACGTGATCTTGTTTCGCAGGCGCTCGACGCCCTTGGCTAGGATCTCGGCATGGTCGAAGGCGAGGCCCTGCGGGGCGACTTCGGCGCCCGGGAAGAAGTAGCTGTTACCTGAGGGGACGATGCGAAGCCACTTGGCTTCCTTCGCGTCGGAGCCTGCCTTGAGCACGTGCTCCTCGCTCTTCACGAGCGTGAGGTACGAGACGGTGACGACGCGCTCGCGAGGGTCGCGCTTGGGTGCTCCGAAGGTGTACAACTGCTCGATGTACGCTGGCTTGATGCCAGTCTCCTCCAGAAGTTCTCTGAAGGCTGCGGCGTCGAGCGACTCGGCAAGGTTGAGGAACCCGCCGGGGATGGCGAGCTTGCCCTTGAAGGGCGGGTTCTTCCGTCGGATGAGCAAAACGCGGAGTCCTCGCTCTTCGCCTGTCAGCTGCACTCCGAACACGACGACGTCGACGGTGACTGCCGGCCTTGGGTACTTGTAGTGGGGCATGGGTTCCTAAAGCGTCAGAGGGTAGGGACAACGCCATAGACGGAGCCGTCGAGGTTGAGGGAGTCGACACCTCGGTACTCGTTCTCCTTGTGGTCATAGACGTTTTTCATGACGACCACGTCGCCGGGCGCACCGGCTGCTTCCCATGCTGTTGCACAGTCTTCCAGAGTGACGAATTCTCGTCCCGGAGCGAAGGAGACCGTATAGAACTCGTAGAGGGCGTAATCTTCTTGGATCGCCACTTTGACCGCTGTTCTATCGAGCGGGGTCATGTCGGAGGTGAGCCTGGCGACCTCCTTCATGTCTCCACGAAACAGGAGGACGTGGACGTGTCGGGCGAAGCCGCCAGCGAGGAACGGCTGAAGGCTGGTGCCGTTGAGCTGCTTGTAGGACCAGCGCTTGACGACGCCGTTCTTGTCCACCATTTTTGTCGAAGTGACCATTTGTCCAAGTGACTATCTTGTCATTCGGACTAGCTGTCAACTTTTATTTTGTCGAAGTGGCAACGACCGAGACCGAAGATGTGACCGCATGTAGTGCAGCGTATTGCCTGTCAGTGGTCGCACCCTGTTCGTCCGAGAGAAAGTTTTATTTTTTCTCTTGACCGGTAGGCGACTGATAGTTCAGTCTGTTGGAGCATCGCAGTCATGTTTTCCAAAAAGCACATAGCGCAGGCCCATCAAGGCGTGACGAGAACATCGTCCTCGCATGTGGTCCTGTCGTGCGTCCTCAGCACGAAGCGCGTCTATGCCTTCGGTCCGACCGCGGCCATGGACAGCCAGTGGATCTCAGGGCACATCCTCCGCCCCGAGATCCAGAACGAAGGAGGAGGCGGCTAGACAGAAACTGGGGACTCTCCAGGATCTGTCGAAGCCGCCCGGGATAAAATCCGAGGCGGCTTTTTTCGTTCCAGGGGAGCCGACAGAGACATCGACATCAACATGGGAGCTTTTCTAAGCGGCAAAAGAACTTGGCTGTAAACCAGGCGGTCATCGCGACCTTCGAAGGTTCGAGTCCTTCAGCTCCCACGAAAAGAAACGACATGAGTATGACGAAGCAGAGGTTGGCAGAAAGCAAACGCAGGGCGAGCGAATCCGTTCGCCCTCGTAGTGAAGCGGCCATCACCCGCGCCTTTTAAGCGCTGAATCGTCGGTTCGAATCCGACCGAGGGCACCGAGATGAAATGTCCCTGCTGCAATGGAGAAACGATCGTCGTCTACGTGCGCAGGATCTGCACGACGGCGACATGCACGTGGACGAGCGACGACAAGGACTGCGACAAGAAGCATTGAGATATGGATGAGCTGACGAAGCTGAGGAAATCCCGAGCGACGAGCTACATCGAAGAGTTCTTGGCTGACCCGAGCAACAGGAAGATCTACGACGAGTACACGGAGGAGTATCGACGCGAGGAAGCAGAGGAAGCAGCGGAACGGGCTGGTAGCTCAGTTGGATTAGAGCAGTCGCCTCTTAAGCGAACGGTCGAGGGTTCGAGTCCCTCTCAGCCCACGGATGAAAATGAACGAGGAGATCAACATGCGACGTGAGCGACAACGAGGGTCGATGCATCCACATCGACATCCTCAGGTCGTCTAACGGCAGGACGGCGGACTTTGGACCCGCCTATGAACGTTCGAATCGTTCCCTGAGGACAGTACATACCGAGGTGGTCTAATTGGCAGGACGGCTGGTTCTGGCCCAGCAGATTGAAGGTTCGAGCCCTTCCCTCGGTACTCCGCCATCGGCAGGTGGCTGGTTCTGTGAAAATCAAATAGAAAATCATGGGCGCGGTGGAAGCCACCACCGCGATTACGCCCGGTGTAGCTCACTTGGTAGAGCGTTCCCCTGAAGAGGGAAAGGTAGAGGGTTCGATTCCCTCCCCGGGCACCATCGGAGAATAGTGGCTCTTCTGAGTCATAAGTCCGTAGACGGAAAACTACGGCGCTGGAGAATAAACCAATCAGCTCTCCGACCAACGGGGTGTAGCGCAGGGGTAGCGCGTCTGTTTCGGGAACAGAAGGTCGGAGGTTCGATTCCTCTCACCCCGACAAGTGGAGGGATAGCTCAGCCGGAAGAGCAGCCACTTTATAAGCGGCACGTCGTGGGATCGTGTCCCACTCCCTCTATTCCACGAGATGATAGGATGGACTTCATGCACATCACACTCGGAATATCAGGAATTGTGGCCGTCGTCGGCGCGGTCGTTTATGGCGTCAGCAGCGGGAAGCTGGCTGAACTCGGCAAGGGGGCTTTCATAGCCGGCTTGGCCGCTTTCCTCATCAGCTTGAAGTAGCAGCACGGGACCGTAGCTCAGTTGGCAGAGCGTTCGCTTGATAAGCGAAAGGTCGGCAGTTCGAATCTGCCCGGTCCTACTAACCTCTTCGGCCTGAAGCTCCCCCACGAGGTGCGCTGAAGGCCGAAGGGGCTTATGAATCTTCTGGTGGACGAGGGCGAAGCGGTCGAGCCCACTGGCTGTGAACCAGTGTCAAGCGAGTTCAAGTCTCGTCGTCCACCCCAATTTCTTCGGGGCGTAGCTCATTTGGTAGAGCGCGTGCTTTGGGAGCATGAGGCAGGAGGTTCGATCCCTCTCGCCCCGACCGGGTTTTTCAGCGTGAGGGAAAACCCTCTCGACCTGAGAAGGTGTTTCAGCAGGACGGGGTCGTAGCTCATCTGGAAGAGCGTCCGCATGGCATGCGGAAGGTGGCCGGTTCGAGTCCGGTCGACTCCACGAGGTGTTTCGGCTTACTCGATACGAGGGCACCAGCGTCATCGGCGACCAGGTGGATTCCAAATCCGCCCGACCGGGTTCGAATCCTGGGGTGCCCGCCACACTAAAAACAGGGGGTTTTTCCCGTGTTACCTGTAGGGATCGTGGCTATCTTGTATTTTGAAAAAGATCCAAATTATCTTACTTGCCATAAGAGAGATCGACTTTAAGTTCAGGCTACCCAATGCCAAACATGATGAGAAAAGGCGTCCTGTTCGCACCATGCGTTCACGCGTTCGATGACGATCCCTGGGAGCCAGGGGTCAAGCGATGCATCTACTGCGCGGCGCTCTTCGAAGACGTGATGCCGTTGAAGCTCCCTCCTCACACGAAGAAGACGAAGTCGATGAACTCGACGCTCGTGAGGGCGCTCCGGCACCATTCGTTCGTCAAGCTCTCGGGGCTGTAGCTCATCTGGAAGAGCGCTCCCTTCGCAAGGGAGAGGTGGCCGGTTCGAGTCCGGTCAGCTCCACTCGTCTGTTTTCTCGGCCTGCGGAATGGTGGCGTGTCGCTCTCATCGATACGCTGGGGAGTAGGGGAGGATCCGCAGGCCGAGAGTTATTTCTGCTTCTCGGCCAGCTGGCAGTGTAGATGAACAGTGATGTCGTCCGATCGCGGCCCGATGAAGCACGGAGGGACGGGGCCTCCGGCCGAGTCTAATTTTGGAGAGATGGCCGAGCGGCTTAAGGCGCCAGTCTTGAAAACTGGAGGCGTTGGAAAACGTCCGTGAGTTCGAATCTCACTCTCTCTTCTGGAAGCGAGGTAGATGTTGGTTCGCTGCACCCGGTTGCTATCCGGACGGGCCTTCACGGGCTCCGAGAGTTCGATTCTCTCCGCTTCCTCTGGTTCATGACGACGTAGCCAAGCGGCAAGGCAGGGGTCTGCAAAACCCCCATCGCGAGTCCGATTCTCGCCGTCGTCTCCAATGCTGCGGGCGAGGAGTGATGTCTCCTTGAATCCTGCGTGGGTGGAAGGTGTCATCTACCTTCCTGGACGGGGCTGTCCCCGAGTGGGAAAGCAGAACCTGTCCTTCGAAAGCTCACGCGGCGCCGCGGAAGGCCCAGTCCGTCACATGATCCTGACGGCGAGCTTGGAAAACGTGTCTTTCGTTCTGACAGGACCAGGACGACTTCACGTTGGAGGACCCAAGCGTCACAAGGTTTTTCGAACCTCGTACGGCCGACCTCAAGGAAGTCACTGCAAGGCGAGGATTAGGCCTCGTCGCGACGCCGCCCGGTCGTCCCTTCCGAAACTGGGCGCCTATTTTTGCGGATGTAGCTCAGTTGGTAGAGCGCCTCGTTGCCATCGAGGAGGTTCGCGAGTTCGAGTCTCGTCATCCGCTCAGTTTTTGCACCGTTGTCCGAGTGGTTAGGACCTGGCCTTCCAAGTCAGAGATGCGAGTTCGAATCTCGCACGGTGCTCAATTTCTTGCCGGCGTAGCTCAGGTGGAAGAGTGCTCCCTTGGTAAGGGAGAGGTCGCGTGTTCGATTCACGCCGTCGGCTCCAAGTGATATTCTCTCGAAGCATGAACAAGCACATGCGCGGCCTTGCGAAACGGCCACTGACGCTGCGCGGCGCGCAGGTGTCATGCGTGCATGGTCTGAAGGTCCACCTCGTGGACGGGACCTACGTGAGGAACAACATCGACAGCGACTTCGTGCAGGGCTCGGGCTGGAACGCGACGTACATCCCGAAGGGTGAGATCTGGATCGACTGGGCGGTGCTGCCGAAGGAGGTCCACCATCTGATCGACAACGAATGCCGACAGGCCGAGTCACTCCGGAAGGGCAATGGCACCTTCGTCGGCGCCTACGACAAGGCCAAGAAGGTCGAGGACGCGGACCGGAAAAAAGAAGCGCGTCTTGCGAGGATGAAGTCGAGCAAGAAGGCGCCTTGGAAGAAGGACGCCGACATGACCTGCAAGCACGGCTTGAAGGTCTACCTGGTCGACGGCCTGCATGTTCGGGCGATCGACTGCGCTTTCATCCAGGGCGGCAACGAGTTCCGGTATGGCTTCGTGCCGAAGGGTGAGCTGTGGGTCGACTGGCACGTGCCTGAGGCCGAATGGCCCTACGTCCTGCTGCATGAATGTCATGAAACTGAACTGATGCGCAAGGGGTGGAGCTACGACAGAGCCCACAATGCTGCCAAGCGACTGGAAAACAAAGAACGCAGGAAAGATCGCCCCGGTGAATCCTGAGTCATTGAATTTCTTACGAACTACTAAAAGAAAGAAATGTGCTTCGTGCAAGAAACGAAGACTCATCACCAAGTTCACTCCCGATCGTAGAAGACCAAGCGGACTCTATTCATCTTGTCGTGAGTGCTCTGCAAAGGCCTGTACAAAATTCCGTAGGCTAAACCCGGAACGATCCAGGGAACAAGTAAGGGCATGGAGGAAAAGAAATCCAGAGCATGTCAAGGAGCTTGACAGAAGTTACAGGCTTAAAAACGGCAAGAAGAGAAAAACTTGGATGGCGACATGGAGGAAAAACAACCTCGACCACGTCATTAGCTATTCCAAGCGATACATTCATCTGAATAGGGAAAAACTGAGTCGTTATGTCAGGGATAAATCACGTTCTGACGTGCAGTATCGAATGTGTAGGCAGCTCCGCACACGACTGGCTGACATTGTTCGCTTACAAGGAAAGAGACGTGCCGGCTCAGCAATTAAAAATCTTGGATGCAGTGCTAGCGAACTTAGAAAGTACATTGAATCTTTATGGCAGATCGGAATGAGCTGGGAGAACTGGGGCCGGGGTCCTGGTAAGTGGCAAATCGATCACAAAGAGCCGCTGTCAGGGTTTAATCTTTCTGATGGTGTTCAGCTTTTGAAAGCTTGTCACTTCAGGAACCTTCAACCCCTATGGCATGAAGAGCATGTTAAGAAAACCGTCTTAGAGGTGAAGGCATGTAGGTCTCGTAAACATGTTAGCCCGCGTAGCTCATTTGGAAGAGCAACCGTTTCGTAAGCGGTAGGTAGGAAGTTCGATTCTTCTCGCGGGCTCTGCGGGGTAGGGAAGTCTGGAGGGTCTGCCCCTAAAAAGGTAGGCTCGAAACCCACGAGGCTCATAACCTCGGTTTCACCGGTTCGAATCCGGTCCCCGCTACCATTACTATTTTGACTTTTGCCTAAGATTCATCTACACTTCGGAGATGAAGAGAGACGGCACGGAGCACAAGGGCGGGTTCGTCCATCGCTCCTCGATGGCCCACAACAAGCGGAGCTACAGCCTCGGGAACGAGCTGGGCGCATGCGGGGTGAGGAAGATCGACGGCTTCTCGATCCATCCGGCGAGGAAGCTGACGACGTGTCCCGACTGCAAGCGGATCACGAAGGAGTCGATGGAGGCCTCGGCTCAGGCAGAGGCCGGCGGCAAGGTACCGAACGGTGTCACAGCGGCCTTGGGATCAGGGGCGGCCTCATAGAGCTTCAGAAGCTTTTCGGTCTCCTCCCCTTCACGCGCGATGGACTGCTTGCCGTACCCGTCGAGCTTGGCGCCGATGATCCAGTGATCGTCCTTGACCTGCAAGAACCTGGCGTCTCCAAGCGCGAGCCGTCTGTCGATCCAGTTCCTCACCTTCGGAGTCATCCTGACGTTCCACGACCAGGCGAGGGCGTTCTTCCTTGGTACCTTCACGATGAGGAGGTTGATCGTCTTCCCCGACTCGCTCTTCACGTAGGACTTGTCGGACACGGGGGTCACGAAGTCGGCTCCCATGTGGGAGTTGATGATGGTCGCGTACTTCATGAACTCGGCGCCGTGGCCGTCTTGTTTGAGGCCGGCGCGGAGGTAGGCGATGTCCTTGGCCGTGATCGTCATGTAGTTGACGTGGTGGATCCATTCGTGAGCGGAGATGCGCTCGAAGGTCGTCGGATCGTCGATGATGCGCTTCTGGAACTTGATGACTGTGTGCTGCGGTCTGGTGATCCACCAGGATGCGAGGCCGAGCCAGTTCGAGGTGATGTTGTCCTGGATCTGGTACTCGGGCGTCGGACACGAGGTGCAGAGCATCTCGCTGTACTTCTTGGTGAGACGCTCTATCCGGCTGGCAAGCTCGGGTGTGACCTTGGCCATGCCCACAATCTTACTAGATTTCAAGGAAGGTCGTGAGCGTCCCCTCCCGTTGGGGCGACGGCACTGGTAGGCCGTCGTATGAGTCAGCTTCCTTTCGCCTCCCAGCTCAGGATGCTGCCGAGGTGGAGGGGGCGCTCCGACCGATATCGTCTTGCCGGTGTAGCTCAATTGGTAGAGCAGCTGATTTGTAATCAGCAGGTTGAGAGTCCGAGTCTCTTCGCCGGCTCCAATATGTATACGACTCAAGACATGGGTTTGGGTGAAGCGTGAGCGAAGAAAAAACGAAAGAGGGCGAGAAGAGGGGCGCGCAGCGGCGTAAGATGCGGGTCGGTCGCTGTCGCAGGTGTCAGGGGATGCGTCTCGTGCCGACGGGAGAGCCCGACGAGACCATCATCGGAGGTGCAGTCGGCACTCCGGTGAAACCCTGTTCGTGTGTGGAGAACGTGAAGTGGAAATTCTGATGATTCTTTTGTGAGGTGCGCTGAATGGCAAAGCACGCGGCTGTTAACCGCGCGTCGAAAGACAACTGTGGGTTCGAGTCCCACCCTCACAGCTAAGGGGATGAAACGGTTTCGACAGTCGAGAACAAGATCAGAGCGCGAGCCAAGGTTGGTCAGCAGGCCTTGTAAAAAGCGGACCAAAAACAACTGCGAACGACAACGGCGTCCTCAACGACGCATACGCAGCTCCTCTCGCCGCCGCGGCCTAATCCCCGCGAGAGCATAGAGGACGTCAGTACCAGCTCACACCCCTAGTGGGACTGACGCTAAGCAATGGGGTTCCGAGGCGCGAACGTTTTCTCATGTCGACTGCGCCGAGGACTTTATCCGACCGAGTGGGAAGGACTGAACTCGGGATCATGAGTGGTGGAGGGCAGAAATCTCTGTGGGCTGAAAACCCGCAGCGGCGTCCGTCGAGAACGCTGGCCCCCGAAATCTTGAACACGCTCGTAGTGCTCTGAACCCAAGCTTGATTGGACCCGGGTTCGACTCCCGGCATCTCCACAGAATCAGTATGGCGTCGTAGGCTAATTGGTAGGCCAGCAGATTTTCAATCTGCCATGTGCGGGTCCGACTCCCGTCGACGTCACGACATGACCCTGTCGTCTAACTTGGCTAGGACAGCTGATTCTCAATCAGCAAATGTGGGGTTCAACTCCCCCCAGGGTCGCTCTGAACAACGAACACGAAAGGAGGTGCGTCATGCGAACAGCTCATTAGGAGGTTCACATGTCCACCAAGAATCTGGCTCGGACCGTCATCGAGGGCGGTCGGAGCAACCACGACAAGTACGACAGGAGGATCTCGCTGCGCGAGTTCCGCATCAAGAATCACCGCTACTGTCGAGCGGTGCGTGTCGGCACGATCGACTTCGACGAGGAGATGGAGCCCGAGAGGTACTCCCACTACCGCGAAGACATCCACGCCGACAAGACGAGACCCTGCGAGCGCTTCCTGGCGTCTCGCGCGGGCCGTCACTGGGACGATGTCGTCTCTGAGATCGTCAGGCGCTTCGACACGAACACCCTCCCCGGCAGACACATCGTCTACGAGCACCTGGTGAACCGTGTCGAGAAGCCGGATAGCGTGAGGTACCTGAGGGGCTGGTTCCTCGACGGCGGCCCGAAGTTCTGGGTCGACTACGAGGGCATCCTTCACCACAATCACAAGCGGCGGTACTGACCGAAGGGCGACCTCCTCGATTCCAAGGAGGAGGTCGCCGTTCGAGCTTACGGGACGAGGGAGATCTTCACGGGGACGGCCTGCGTGGGCGATTGGTACTGGCACAGGACGTCCGGCTTGTACTGGGTTCCGCCCTTGCAGCCGCCAGTCCCACGAGGGATGCCGCACTGAGGGTTCTGGCGAGCGACGCAGATGTCGCAGCCGAAGGGGAACAGGCCGAAGACCTTCTGGTTGTCGCCCTTGTCGTTCGGTGGTCCAAGGATGGTCCCGCCGACGTTGATCTTAACGTTGTTGCTGTAGCCGTCGACGAGGCTGACGTCGTAGTTGTCGGTGTTGTTCGACGTGTTGATGTTCATCTCGGCCTTCGTCGAGCCGCAGTTCACGGGCGCGTTGAAGGCTATGGTGGCGTTCAGGTACTGACCCCCAAGTGGTGCCACCTGCGTGGAGTTGGCGGCGATCGGGAAGGTGCAGTTGAGGCCGCTGCCGGTGCAGAAGGATGACCAGTTGGTAGGCAGGACGACTGAGTTCGAGCCGAAGGCTACGTAGACTGTCGCGGGTGACGACGTCTCGTTCGCGAAGGTCAGCTGATGTTGCACGGCTGGGACGGGCGCCGGACATCGAGTGAGGATGCCGGCTGTGAGCAGGCATCCGACGGCGATGATCGGGAACGCGAGATTTTTCATGCAGAAGATCGTACTGCGTCTGTAGCTCAGTGGATAGAGCGACGGTTTTCTAAACTGAGGGTCGGGGGTTCGAGTCCCTCCAGACGCACGAGATGCGCTCGTAGCTCAGCGGATAGAGCGTCGGCCTCCGAAGCCGAGGGTCGGGGGTTCGAGTCCCTCCGAGCGCACAGATAGGATCAGTCAGCCTGAAGGTCGTGAGGACCGTGGATGCTTTGCATCTGCGCGACGGACGAGCCCGGCTGGATGATGGGCTGGATCGGAGGGCGCGACACGAACTTGAAGCCCTTCTTGCCGTCGCCGCCGCGGCTCGGCTTGAAGCGATCGAGGCGGATCTTGGTGACGGGCCCAGTGCCGGAGACGCGCTTGCATCGAGCGAAGTCGTCGTCGACCGAGAGGACGCGGATCTCGCGTCCCTTGGCACGCGGGTCGAGGTCCATCCAAACGTCGTCCTTCATCACGATGGGGGCTGCGGAAGCGATGGTCATCTGAGTCTCTCCTTTTTCGAAGTAGGTGCGTGCTCTCTCTTGGTACCGAGGATCTGTGAAACTTTCAACCTTCTGATGGCAGCAGGGACAAGTGGCGAACGGCTCTTGTCCGTAGAGGGTGACGTCCATCGTCGCTTGCCGAGCCTTCTCTTCGTTGCGGTTCTGCCGGCAGATCTTGCAGGACAACGACAACTGAAGGCGGGGCGTGAGGACGAGCGTCAACATGGTCATCCTTCCGAGATGTTCAAGAAGGTGAGGCAGACCGCGAATCCTACCAGAAGGCCTGCCGTCGCGGAGGGGACGAGGGCGAGAGCCGTCTGTCTCTGGGTGAAGACGGCGATGCCTCCGACGAAGAGGATGAAGACGGTGCCGATGCGGCCGGCGTAGTCCTGCCGGCCGCCGAGGTAGGCGAGCGCTCCGACGGCCCCGAAGCCGGCCCCGAAGATGACGCCTCCGAGCATGAGGCCGGGACCAGCTTTGATGGCTCCTGAGGCGAGGGCGCTGCCGAACAGCGCGATGGCGACTCCGATGCAGATCCTGACGATGCGCTTCATGTGGTTGTCTCCTCGGTGGGTTCTAGGAGTATCTTAAGCAAAATACAAAATAGTGTCAAGTTTTTCATGCCCGCGTAGCTCAGCTTGGATAGAGCGTTTCGCTACGAACGAAAAGGTCGGGGGTTCGAGTCCCTCCGCGGGCACAGCATCTCTTTGACGGTCGAACGTCATCTTGGCTAAGATACGCAACTTCAATGGGACACCCTGACAGGCAGCACATCTACTTCGACGAGAAGGTTAAGATCTTGGAGGAGAAGGTGACGGTGACGAAGTCGGTCTTCGTGACCGTGAACAACAACGAGGTCAGGACGATGATTGAAATAGCGAGGCAGTACGGGGCAGAGACGGAGGCCTGGAAAGCCGTTGAAGCTCTGATCGGTCGCCTGGAAAACACAGGCAAGATCGGCGCGCCTATGGCGATGGCCTACAAGATGCTCCTCGCGATGAAGTAGCACGCCAGCGTAGCTCAACTGGAAGAGCGCACCGCTCATAACGGTGAGGTAGCGGGTTCGAGTCCCGCCGCTGGTACCACTCAGGCCGTAGCGCAGTTGGTAGCGCGCATCTTTGGGGAAGATGAGGTCGCGGGTTCGAGTCCCGCCGGTCTGACCAAGCTTCGTGATTACGACGTCATCCACTATGATGTCGAGGTCAGATATTGCGAGCGTAGCTCAGCGGAAGAGCACTTCGGTGACATCGAAGGGGTCGCAGGTTCGATCCCTGCCGCTCGCACGAAACTGTTATGCGCACGTCGTCTAGCGGCTAAGGCACCCGGCTCACATCCGGGACATCGAGGGTTCGAGTCCCTCCGTGCGTACGAGATGAGTCATATTCTTATCGCCGAGGTGAAGACGTGCTCGCCCTTCGGCTGGGAGAGCAAGGAGAGCTGGGAAGCCCTCTTCCACCTCGCGAGCGAAGCCGGTGACTGGCTGTCGATCCATACGGACCCGCGGTGGGGTGGTTCCTTCCACCATCTCTACAGGGCGAGGAAGCAGACGAACAAGCCCATCCTCGCGAAGGGAATCCACGACAGCGACGAAGAGGTTCGAGCGGCTCTCGGTTGCGGGGCCGACTACGTCTTGGTCGTGGGACGAGTTCCACACTATGAGCTGATGCCGAAGTGCATCCTCGAACCGACTTCCCTCCGACAGATGAACCTCATGCCGAGTCGTCAAAGGGTAGTGTGGAACAGTCGCGACTTGTCGACGGGAGGACTGAAGAAGGAGTCTTTCGAAGATGCGCGGAAGATCCACGGCGCGGGATGGCTCTGTCAGGCGAGCAACATCAGGAGCCGCCTCGACGTTCATCCCAAGGCAGATGCCGTCCTCGTGGGCACGCATCTGAGAAGATTCTTGAGGTCACATTTCTGATTTTGGAGCCATGGAGAAGCCTGGAGTTCTCGCCTGCCTGTCACGCAGGAGATCGGGGGTTCAAATCCCCCTGGTTCCGCTGTAGCTTCAGCTTGATGCCGAAGAAGAAGACGATCGCGATCAAGCTGAAGCACGAAACGAAGAAGGCGAAGGCCTTCTGCCCCAGTTGCAGGAAGATGTCGGTGCCGAAGATGAAGGGCATCCACATGTGGTGTGGCAGCTGCGGAGATCCGATCGATTGAAGTTCTGCGAACGTGGCGTAGTGGTAGCCGCGCCAGCTTGAGGTGCTGGTGGTCGAAAGACCGTGGGGGTTCGAGTCCCCCCGTTCGCACAAACGCCGGCTTAGCCCAATTGGAAGAGGCGGTTGGTTCAGAACCAGCATGTTAGGAGTTCGAGTCTCCTAGCCGGTACTATTTCAGGCGTTCCCCGTGACGGCGAAGTTCGCCACGCAGTACATCGCGGTACTGCCCATGAGAGGTCTGTTCCGGACCTTCTTCTGCACGCTGATCTTCACGCGCGTGCCGACGGCGAGCACCGTGTGCTCGTGAGGGGGATAGGGCACCCTGATGATGTCGCCCGCGCTGACGGCGACGACGTCCGAGTAGGTGTGGGCGATGCATTCGTCTTCGCATTTGAGTCGATAGTAGCGGGTACGTGCTGCCCCCTCGGAGAAGTGGATGAAGCCGTGGCCGACGACTGTGCCGACGACTTCGTGGCCCTCGTGGAGGACCGGAGAGAACCAGGGCTCTTCTGATTGTTCGATCATGTGACCTCCACGTTGTTTTTGTCGTTCTTCCCGAGCTTCTTCATCTGATCTGCGTAGGACTCGATGGTGTCGAAGGCATCCATGATCGAGTCGCAGAGGCTCTGCATCGTGACGTCGCCGTCGTTGAGGTCAGGGTGGTAGGCGCGCATTAGCTTCTTCTTGGCGGCCTTTGCAATGGCGATGTCGATGGGCTTTCCCACGCCGACAGGATCGACGTGGAGGATCCGGCAGGCTGCGACGTATTGGATCCTGTTGACCTCGGCGTGGGCCTTCTCCTGCGAGATCCGACCGAGCCTGTGAGAAAGAGATCTGACGAGCCCGTCGAATTCGATCCTGAACCATGTCGAGATCTCTTCGAGGAGGAGCGGGTCGCCAACCTTCTCGGCGACGATCGCATCGACGTCCGCGGAGATCTTGCCCCAGAGGACGGAGTCCTTGGTGTTCCTGAGCTGAGGAGAGGGTGGAGCGACTGTTTGTTGCAGAGGAGGCGCTTCGCTGATGCCGAGCCCGGAGAGCCATTCCTTACGGGTCCACATGAGCCTGATGATGGGGTCTTGCTTGAGGCTGGCGGTCCAGATCTCATCTTCGAGACGCGCCTTGTCGGTAAGCTCTGCAAGCATGTGTTGCCCGACGAGGGCTTTGACGGGGCGTCCGATCTCGACTCGAATCCTTTTGTCGCGGTCGACGAGGAAGAACCCGTCATCCCGTAGCTTCACGAGAAGCTCTCTTCTTGTAAGGCCTGCGCGGCGGCTTCTGCGCGAGGAGCTTCGAGTAGTCCTCGATCGTGTCGAAGGCATCGATGACTTGCTGGTACCTGTCGGTCTTGCTGCTGTCCCCGCCGATGGTGTCGGGGTGCAAGAACTTCACGAGCGCCCTCTTGGCGATCTTCGCGCCCTCTACGTCTACGGGCTGGCCGACGAGGCTCTCGGCGATGCCGAGGACCTTGCAGGCCTTCACGTACTGCAACCGGTTGATCTCGACGGGGCTTCCCTTCTGGCGCTTGTACCAGATCTTCGAGCTGAGACGCGCGAGGAGACGCTCGATCTCCTTGGACATCCACGTCCTCACCTCTTCGACGTCGAGTGAGTCGATGCCCTCACACCTCTGGACGACGACCTGCTCAAGGACGGCGGCGAGGGCCGGCGTCGCGTTGATGACTCCTGGCTGTACTTTCCTTTTCGGCATGATGATTGATTCGCTCCAGCGAGGGTTTCGTTACAGGTTTTCTTCGACCTTCCCTACTGATTAGGGAGATCCCCCCCTAGCTGGTCGAAACTTTCTTCGAACCTGGCGGAACCAGAGCGTTAATAATTTTCAGGCCTTGTCGTCGACCTCGGTGACGGGTTCGAGGAGCTTCTTGAACTCGGGCGAGTCGATCTGAGCGAGCTGTTCCTTGAGGCCGGTCTTGGCCCACTGGATGAGCTTCTTGTTCTCGGGCGTGTTCGGGACCTGCGACATGTCGACGAGGCTGGCAGCTGCCGCGAGGGCCTTGCCGCTCGAATGGTGCCTTGAGGCTGCTCGCCTGACGTCCGTGCGCAGCTGGTCCGCAGAGTCGACGGTGGCACGGACGCCGGCCCCGGGCTCCGAGACGAGGCCCTTGCCGTACTTGATCCGAAGCGTCTTCTTGACCCTGCTCATCGTGGAACGGAGGTCCACGACGGCGCTGGAGTTGAGCCGAGGCAGGAACCCGTACCCCATGATCGCCTTCAACAGGATGTTGTAGGGCACGAGCTGCTTGGGGTAGTGGTTGGCCGCCCAGTCGAGCGCGTTGGCCGTGCGCTCGACCGTGGAGGCCTTCTCGTCGAGCTTGTAGGTGTCGAAGCTGAGGATTCCGTTGCTCTTCCTAGCCATCTGTCAGTCTCTCCTTTTGGGGGCCTTGTTTTGATTCTTGGCGATGCGGCGCATCTGCTCGGCGTAGAGATCTACCGTTTCGTACGCCTCGATGACCTGCTGGTACTTTTCCGTGGACTCTCCACCGGCGTCAGGATGGTACCGACGGGCGAGCGACTTCTTGGCGGCCTTGGCGACTTCGACGTCGATCTCCTCGCCCACTTCGGTCGGCACGATGCCGAGGACCTTGCACGCGTTCGCGTACTGCATCCGGTTGATCTCGACGATCTCTTTCTTCCTGTTCTTGCGGATGCGCGTCGTGAAGCCGTCGATGACCCGATGGATCTCCTTCTCGAACCACCCGTTGGCCTCTTCGAGCGCGAGAGGGTCGATCTCGTTGCCGGCCTTCTTGAGTGAGATCTGAACCACGGCGTTCCTGATGGTCGACCACATGGACTTGACCGTGTCGGACTCTTCGACGTCTTCGACCGTCGTGCCCGCCGCTGCCCTTGAAAGGGAGGGCTTGATCATGGTCCATTCGTTGTCGGCCGTGTAGCGTCGAGTGCCAGCTTTGTAGATGGTGATGACGCTTTCCATCGCGCTTTGAAGGGGCTGACCTTTCTGAGTGCTCAAGTCTCTCGCCTCCCTGAGCATGAGGACGGCAGATCGCATGACCATGCCTTCCTCGACGAGCGCGATGAGGATCTCGGGGGCGAACCGAAGGGCCTCGCGCATCTCGATCTCATAGGGAGACAGGCCGAGCGTTTTTGAGATCCATTCCTTCTTCTTGACGTTGCTCTTGAGCCCCGGGTCGTCCTGGTTGGCGCGCTGCCAAAGCTCGTCGGAGATCTTGAGCTTCTCGAAGTGCTTGGCGAGCTTGTAGCGTTGGATTTGATCGGCGTAGGGGGAGCCGTTGGAGGCGTCCATCACTTCTTCTCCGGGATGAGTTCGAGCAGGTAGGCCATGTTCTCGTCGATCTTCTTCTGTGTGGCTTCGAGCGCCGTGAGGCGAGACTCGATGGCGACCGCCTTCTTCTCGATGCGGTGGACGGCCCTGACGAGGTCGGGGAGTATCGAGACGAGCGAAGCCAGCATCTGATGGAGCGAGGCGTCCTCGGGTTGAGCATCGTCGCTGCCCACAGGCGCGGCGGTGTTTGCCTCGACGATGTCGTCGTCGAGGGGCTCCACGTTTTTGATTTCGGCGGCAAGCGACGCGGGTGGGGCGGGAAGATCTTCGTCGTCGGGAAGATAGCCAAGGTACTTGGCAACATCATCATCGGTCATCTTGACGACCTCGATCGCTCTGTAGGTGGGTCTCGTGGCATTCGGGCCGAGCGCTACGATCTTTCTCTGGATCCTGAGTCGATTCGTGATGTCGCGACTCCATTCGACTAGCGCTCCCTTCCCGACGGACTCGGGCCCGAACAGCTCAGATCGAGTGAACGTCTTCTTGTCGAGGACGCGAGCATTCAAGAACTTGAATGCTTCCTTGGTCAGCAGTCGGCGACGACGCGCCTCGTTCTCGGTTAGCGGCATTGGGGGCTCGCGAATGTCCACGGTACCCAGATCGCTGTCCGTGTACAAGAACTTTTTATCTTGACCAAGATTCTCGCGAATGGGAACGTGTCTTTCCCGTGCGATTCATCCCCGAGCAATGCAAGGTCTGCCCCTTCAGGAAGACGAGCACGCCTGGGTGGCTCGGCAGCTATGACGTGGGATCCGTCTTTCGCTCGATCTGGAAGGGGTTCCCCTTCTTCTGTCACTCGTCGATCGACTACGAGCAGAGGGACTGGGAAGCTCGGGCGATGGAGAGCGGGAAGCTCTGCACGGGCGGGCTCCTGTTCGCCAAGAAGATCTGCGCCCCTGAGAGCGAGATCCAGCACGAGCAGGTTCGGATCGCTCGCTTGAAGGTCTTGCAGATTGAGAGCAAGGTCGAGTGCATGGACGTCAGGGAGTTCCAGGCTCACCACGGTCGAACGGCGTGAACGTTCACGGCAAGAAGGGCAAGAAGGGCAAGGAGTGTTCTTTGGCCATGACCAAGCTTTGTCACTGCGTCGTCAGACCTGACAAAGGAACAGTCAAGTTCTTCGTCTGCTGCGGGTACTACCATGAGATCTGTCAGGACAGATTGCTGGATTGGCCGAGGAAGGAGGTTCTCTAGTGGGTTTATACGCGAGCACTTGCAGCAACTGCGGAGGTCCTGCGATCTTCTTCTCTTTCAGCATGTCGATCGAGTGTGCCAACTGCCGTCGACGGTACGACTTCGTGAACCTCCTGACGGCGTGGAGGCTGAAGGTGGCTGACGATGAGGCGATGCTGCTATCTTCCTGCACGAGTGTTGAGACTCGCTCGATTGAATCAGGCGAGATTCTCTTGTCAGAAACGTGCGAGGACTGAAATGGGATACACGATCGCGATTCGTGCTCGCAATCCGAAGCTTCACATGCGGATGGTCGAGTTCATGAACACTCATTGGCGCAAGTGGTCCGACGTTCTCGGAAAGGGCGAGAGCATTTCCTCTTCGCGTCCCGGTCCGGACAGGGGCGACACGCTTTCTTACGATCGTGCTTCGAATGCAGTTGGATTCGACTATGCCTCCCATTGCTACGGATGGGAGTCATGTCTAATTTTCTGTCAGACGAGATGGATGGCCCTGAAGATCGGCAGGAAGAAGAGCACCTTTAGTAAGGACGTCGTCAAGCCCAACGTTTTTAAGAAGCCATTTCCCTTCATGGTCTACGACGGCGACCAGACATGGCCGATTGTCGTCGTGAAGGATCTCAAGGAAGCGATGAAGCTACCTAAGACGCTCAGATGGTGTGCAGTAGACAAGCTGGGCGTGTACATCGGACCTGAGGTCAACGAGATTCTCACGACATACACACAGGACGTGTATGCGGACAAGACGACCTTCAAGGCCTATGCGAAAGACCTGGCTGAGATCACGCCGATTCGCGAGAAGAATCTAGCGCTATGGCGACAGAAGTTTCTCACGATGAAGATCAAGTACATGAGTCAGGAGATCGACGCGATGCTTTCTGTGCTTCGCGATGAGATCGAACGTCTGGACAAGCTGTGGGAAAGAGCTTGATCCTATTTTTATCTTGACTGAGATAAAAATAAGAGCGAGGTTAGCTGCGCCATGGACAAAGAGAATCTGGGCCCTGCCGAGCGCATCCTCCAGTCAGTCCTGACGTACACGGATCACCTGGTTCACAACCGTCCCGGCGTTGTCGTCGCTGACGCGCGTTTCGCGGTCGGTGTCCGCTGGGACTACGCGACCTACAAGGCCGAAGGCGATCCGGTCAACATCGATCGGAAGGTCAAGGTCGTCTACAGGCTGGTCAAAGAAGGCGCGACGAGCACGAAGACGAATCGAATCAGGGCGGGCATCCTTGCGGCGAACGGTCTGGACGTTCTCGACCAGGCCGGGCGGACAGTCGGCCAGTGGCGTCCGGCCGGGATCTTCCCGGAGGTCGCGGCCTGGATGTACAAGCAGGTCGCCGAGGTCTGGAAGATCGACAACGAGTTCGCGGCCCGCTGGGCGTCGTACCAGTACGGCCAGAAGCACCGCGACCTGAAGGTCATCCTCGCGGCTTTCATGCTCGTGCAGTCTCGCAAGGGCGAGCCGGTCTTCGAGGGCGGCAAGGTGGTCTTCGCCGACGACGACTACCGCGACGTCGGCGAGGCGATGATGCTGCTCTACAAGAAGGACGGGAACGACCTCAACGCCAAGCTCCTGCTTCGCATCCGCGAGGTCCTGGAGATCCCCGCGGTGGCGGAGATCAACCGTCAGCTGGGCTTCACTCGCTCGGCTCGGACGGCGCCGCTTGGCCGCTGGCCGAAGACCGTCTCGAAGTGGCTGGCGTACCGCGAGCAGAATCCGAAGCTGCTGGGCGGCCTCGTGAGCGGCGGCATGCGGACGTCAGTGATCGCGCTCGCCGCTGCCGTCGGCTACAAGCCGCAGTCGCCAGCATTCTTCCAGGCGCTGCGCTGGAAGCAGAAGCAGGGCAAGGACGGGCGCCGCGTGATGGCGATCGGCGAAGCCGTGTCGGTCGCGGAGACGTGGAAGGACCTTACGGAAGAGCAGATCTGCAACAAGATCGTCGAGAGCAAGCCCTCGTGGAAGAAGATCGCGAGCATGGTCCCTCCGTCGGTCGGGATCACGCGCGCGATCATGGCTTGCGCGATCGAGTCCCGCTGCCTCTCGAACAAGGACCTCATCATCGCGACGCCGACGATCGAGGAGCTGGGGCTCATGGACGTCCAGGACGTGAAGGAGCGCTGGCAGGCTGCCGTGCGCGTGGCTGACGACATGCGCGCCGCGAACATCGCGACGCGCGTGAAGAGCAAGACCGTCAAGGTCGCGCTCGAAGGTGCAGCCGACTCCGCGCTCAAGAAGGCGACCGAAGAGGTCATGAAGGACATGCGCGTCTACGTCATGGTGGACCGCTCGGGCTCGATGGAGAACGCGATCCAGGCTGCCATCCGGTTGCTCACGCGCCTCCTGCCGGCCTTCCCGGAGGAGAGGGTCCACGTCTCTCACTTCAACACGATGGGCCAGGTCGTGTCGTTCAAGTCGCGCACGGCCGCGGGCGTGGCGCAGGCCTTCCGCGGCGTCACCGGCACTGGTGGGACCGACTATGGCGCTGGCGTGCGCGTGCTTCAAGGTTACAAGCCGACGGACGACGAAGACACGCTGTTTATCTTCGTGGGCGACCAGCAGGCTGCTCTTTTCCCGTCGGCCGTGAGGTCCTCGGGACTGCGTCCGATGGCGTTCGGCTTCGTCTACGTGGCAGGGAGCGACCGGACGAACTACAAGGCGGTTGAGCTGACGGCTCAAGAGCTGAGCATCCCGTGCTTCTCTATCAACGAGGAGACTTTCGCCGACACATACGCCGTGCCGAGGACGATCCGCGCGCTCGTGTCGGCGACGCCCGTCGGTCGGAAGGTGGATCAGGTCGAGCGCGCCCGCGTGACGCTGGCCGAGATCATCCTGAAGACGGACATCCTCGCGAAGCCCGCCTGGGCGGCCTGATGCCGAAGGTCACCTTCTCCACGCCCACCGTCGTCGCGGTCAAGATCCGCGGCGAGGGTGGGAGCTTCCCGATGATGCCTAACGACGGCGGCGTCATCATGCGCTTCCAGAAGTGGGCGATCGAGAACGACATCTTCACGATGATCCCCGGCGGCTCCAGCGGCGGCGGCGGCTACCTCGGATACTACAGCGAGGAGGACGCAGAGAAGATCAGGAAGTGGCTGCTGGAGAATGGCGTCGCAGAAGATGACGACGCGACGTGGGGAAGTAGGGTCTGACACGAAAGTTCCATTTTTCATGTCGGGCGTCGTCAGAGGCGGCCCGACGCTTTTCAACGAGGGAGAGATCATGGCCGAGATCATCAACGGGTTGCAGATCGAAGTTCCGGCGGAAGAGTTGAAGACGATGCTCCTCGGGCGGCTCAAGTACCACCAGGAGAAGGTGACGGTCTACAAGGACCAGTACGAGAAGATGGCGAAGGTCGAGGGGATGTTGGCCGAGGAAGCCACCCAGATCTCGAAGACGTCGAACAGTCGCAACCCGACCGACGGGATCAAAGAAGCGATCAAGAAGCACGAGGATCAGAAGGTCTACTACAAGTTCATGAGCGAGCACGTCGTCGCGGGGGCGGTCTACCGTCTGAACGAGCAGGACCTGATCCGTCTCGGCGTGCAGGCGGACCGCTACTACTAGGAGCCATCCGTGGACGGCGAGGAGCTTGAGTCGAGTCGCGTCGAGGAGGTGGGCAGCATCAAGCCCGTCCCTCATTCGATCGACCGGATCGACGAGCACCTCGCCATCGACGTCTCGCCGCGAGAGCACGACGTGTGCATGGATCTGCACACCGACCGCTACTGTTGCCTGACGTGCGACGTCTGGATCGAGCCACCTTGCGAATGCAAGAATGGTGAGAACTGTCCTTTCCCCGATCAGCCTGAGAAGCCTTCGATGTCGAATGGCCCGAAAGAGGCGACGAGCGCGAAGGGCTTGGAGAACATGCGGCGGAGGAGGGACCGACCGCGTCCCGAGAAAGACGCCTGCGAGAAGTGCAAGGGCTCCAAAGGCGGCACGCCGGGCAACGAGAACATCATCAAGGGTCGAGTCCTCTGCGACTACTGCACGGCCGAGGAGATGTAGATGTCCACGAAGGCAGAACGCAGCTTTCGTTCTCGACTCCGACGCAGGGTTGCGAAGGTGAAGAAAGAGCGCGAGCTTGAAGCCCTGATGAGCGTCCTCGGCGGTCCCGCAGGTTACACGGTGTCTCTCATGGGTCTCCTGTTCATCAGGACCACGGAGCATGAGACGATCGAGATCGAGTACACGGAGCCGGGCATGAAGTCGGTGAAGTCGTTCGGCTTCGAGAGCCTGAGGTCTCTGAAGAAGGCATGTCTCTACTTCATCGAGAAGAGACACTCTCTTCTTTTTGGCGTAGATCACGAGCACGCATGTGCGACTTGCTTCACCCCCCTCGACATCTCCGACTCACACCCGAAGAACCGGGCAGGGAAGGTCTTCTGTGACGAGCGGTGCAGGAGCAAAGCACCACAACTTTCGAAGAGGAAAGCTTGATGCCGAAGTCAAAACAGTCAAAACAGTCAAAGAAGATGAGACGCTGCACAGCTCTTCTGCTGAATTGCGCGCTTTCGAAAGGTCACGGAGGCAAGTGCGAGCCCAGGCCCGAGACGAAGCTTGCTGCGCGGAGCGGTCGCTGCGCCGGCAAGTGCCGCCACGAGTATTGTCGCGGCTACGACGACGGGTATGGCGATGGACAGACTGACGCGGAGAAGGCAGCGTGAGCAACCCGATCGACGACTTCGCCTACGTCTTGAGGATGGCGCAGGAAAGGGTCGCCTTGGGTCATGAGCTGACCCGGGAGAGGACGGTCTCCGAGTCTGCTCATGAGACTCTAGATCGCCTGCGACGCGAGAGAGCTTATGTCGTCGGCATCATCGATCGTCACTTCAAGGGTCGAGAGAACCACGTGAAGCGATCGTTCGACTTCGACTACAAGGAGAACCTGCCCGAGGCGATCGAGCACGTGGTTTCGACGACGAGGCATAAGGCGCTGCACGATGCGCTGGAGGCCGTTCGAGCGGTCATGGACGACAAGAAAGAGCGACGTCCAGGTCACGTGATGGCCGAAATCACGGAGCTGATGAAGAAGTAAAGCCATGTTCATCGCATTGACAGACGCTGAGATCGCAGAAGAGCGCAAGACCCTCGTCCTGTGGTGGATGAGCTGGCGTGGCTTCAGGCCGAAGCGGCCGGGAGACGATTTTTACGATCGCCGTTTCCGCAACCAGTTGGCCATCTTGAACTTCTGGAGAAAGCACTGACCCATGGGCTGGCGAGGCATGCTCAACACTTCCGAGATCCGCGTCCTGCCCTGGCTAGGATCGCGCGAGCTGCGCGTGAAGGAGCAGGTCTGGGAGGTGGCCGGCGTCAGGCCGCCGGAGTTCGGTTGGTGGCGTTGGAGCTGCGACGGTGCTCGGAGAGCGTGCTGGGACATCCTGACCCCCCTGTCTGACATCGATCCTGCGATCCTCTCTTACGTCGTGAAGGGCTACGTCGTGGGCGACAGGCTCGTCGTCGACGGCGCGACCGTCGACCCGAACCCGTTGAAGATCTACGACCAGGCCGACGTCTTGAATCTGGTCGACGGGGACCTCCCCCGGTTCGCGCGGGTGGCCGCCGGCCGCCTGTACGAAAACGGTCCGTTGTTCTATCGCGGGATCGAGTTCCCGCTCGGGCCCGAAGACGACGTGCTCTCGGCCTTCTTGGACGGCAAGGACATCACGAAGGTGAAGGGCGTAACACCTCCGCTCGAAGCTGCCTTCAAGATGGAGGTGTTCCAGCGGCAAGAGGCGCAAAGACGTCGGGTCGAAGCTGAGAAGCGTCGGCTCGAAGAAGAGGAGAAGCTCCGCAAGGAGAACCAGCGACGTCAGCTCGTCGAGCAGCTGGGCGACGGCGCGGGCCGCAGGCGCATGGCGGAGGTCGACTTCGGTCAGGCTGCGCGAGCTGCGTTGGCCATCACGAATGCCGTGTACCTCGACCACAGGAAGAGCGCACACGGAAATGAGTACGTCGTGACCTTCCGTCTGATGAGACGGAGGTTCGAGTGTACCTGCGACGTTCGTCTACGCGTCATCGATTCTGGCATCTGTTTGAAGGCCGAGTACGAGCAGGACGGCTTCGAGGAAGGCACGCGTGGCGACACATTCTTCTCGCTGGAGTCGCTCCCGGGCGTCATCCAGGAGGCTGAGCGGCTGGGCAGGCTCGTCGTCTTCCGGCATGTGGACTGACTCATGAGGCTGACCTTCAAAGAAGATGCAGCGATCCGGCGTCTGGAGAAGCTGGCGAAGACTTGGCCGTCGACTTTGAGCCTCCAGTCGTGGTCAGGCTCGCTTCACGTTTTGAAGATTCAACGAGGCAAGACCATCGACGAGTGCAAGGTAGCCTTGATTCGGGGCATCCCGAACGACGGCGGCGATCCGAGCGGCAACGACGTGCTTCTTCCCTGACTTTTATCTTGACCAAGATAAAATAGAGCTTTAGGATGGCTCTCGATCATGAGCATCGAAGCTGGGGTTCTCGTCGGTAGGAATGGCAGGCCTCTTTACTGGCACATGCCCCGCGGAGCGTCTGTCGTAGAGCTACCAGACAGCGCAACCTTATGGGATGTGATCTGGCGGTTCAGACACATTTCGCAGGGTTTCGCTCATACGCATCCAGGGCGTGGAATGCCAGAGCCGTCGAAGACAGACCTGACGACGTTCGCGGCCGTAGAAGCGGGCCTCGGTCGTCGTTTCGTGTGGTGGATCCTCTCGGAGGACGATGTCATCTCAGTCTCTTGGGATTCGACGATGGAAAAATACATCTCGGGCACGGTATTGGAGAATGCAAGTTGGATGCACACCCTTCGAGAGGTGTCTCTATCCGGTGACAGTGTCGAAAAGGTGATGCGCAGGCAGGTCGCAGACAGCATCCGTGAGCAGATTTTGCGTCTGTCTCCTGACCAACGCATCGAGATCCTCAATGGCATTCATTTCTGTCTGAGGTGTGGTGAAGATCTTCGAGACGTCCGTCCAACCGACGATGGCAGACCGAAGGTCATGCGCTGCACATGTGTGCGTGATGAGTGATCGTGCTCGGGATCGTTTTTATCTTGACCAAGATTTGCGATAGACTTAGCATCGTCCGCTCTAGAGGAGACAACCCATGACGACCCTGAACGCGACGGAAGCGAGAGTGAACATCACCTACGGCGGCGCGAACGGCGACCTGCCGGACAGCGTGTCCTTCGACGCGGGCGACGGCGACGTCAAGCAGTGGGTGACGGAGGCCGTACGCGGCGGAGGTGTCCCGGGCCTCGCGCTGGACGCGAACGCCGACTTCACGGACTTCGTGATCGATCGCTTCACGGCGAACGAGACGCGTCCGTACAACCTCATCCAGCTTCGCCCGAAGACTCCATTCGGCGCTCAACCTCGCTTCTGCTACTACATCCCGTCGGACGGGTTCGTGGACAAGCTCGGTTTCCGCGTCTCGATCGTCCGTGACGGCGAGGGTGGCCATCATCCCACGGGCGGATGGCCTTACGATGGCAAGGACCACAGCCTCGACATGCCGAAGGCTGTCAGGCCGTGGTTCTGGGGGACGACGTTCAAGGACGCCGAAGAGGTCGCTGCAAAGTCGAACGCTCTTCGTGGCGTGTCGGCCTTGGACGTCTGCAACATGATGATGTCGTCGATGAGCGTGGGCGCGAAAGAGACCGGCGGCTTGTACATTCCTGCCCATCCGGACGAGAGCCTGGCCGACGTCATCGACGTCGACATGATCTTCTCTGAAGATCAGCAGAGCGCGTAGGACCTCTAGCCTTCGCAACTAGAGCAATCAGAGCAACCAGAGGCTGCCGTGAAGCCGTTCGAGGTCTACAACCCGTCTGCCGGGCGCACGTTCATGCTGCACTGGTGGACGGAGCACGACAGGGGGCACGTGGCGTTCGCGAGCACGCCTCAGGCTCTCCTGGACGTGGCGAAGGGTGTCTTCAAGAAGGAGCCATCCGCGAAGACGAAGGCGATCCTTGAGATCGAGTTCGTCGCTCCTTCTGACCGGATGAACGAGATCGCAGCCAAGTACGACCAGCAGGACAGGGTCGAGTCTCTCTTCCATGACTTCATGTCCCGCATGACGGAGGCGGCTAGTGCGGGCTTGGCGGTGCCGCCACCATTCTACGTCTGCGAGAAGTACGAGCCGGAGCAGGAAGCGGAAGAAGACGGCGATTGGATGGAGGACTGTCACTACAGCTGCATCAACTGCACGAGCAAGATTCGCCTCGTCGGCATGACGAAGGAGGATCTGTACGAGAACTTCTATGACGATTGGAGCGCGACCAATCCTCGGGAAAACTATTCGAAGAAGAAGGGACAGCCTTCTAGGGTCGTCAGCAACGCTGAAAAAGCTTCGGACAGTGAGCCTCTTTGGTATGCTCGCGCGAACTTCGGCCATCATCAGGGCGGCGTAGAGCTTCACGAGGTGGACCTGACCGGGTGTGAATCAGATCGTCCGTCATGCCTCATCGAGAGGACGTTGTTCTTCTTTCGCCTTTTGGATCCTGTCGACTCTACCCTGACCCAACAGGTGTCAGCGATATCAGAAGCTGCGTGGCTGGCAGATCAGCAAGATGAGAAAAACCGCGAGGATAAGCAAAGGAAAGTAATCAAGAACGAGAGGTTCACCAGGATCGCCGTCGCTCTCGACTTCTTCAACAGGCCTGAGGCTCGCAAGATCGTGTCGGACCTGGCGGCTCAAAAGTGAAGCGGCGGGAGTTCTGTAAGAAGTGCTCGACCGTCATCCGCTATTCGCTCGGACTCGGATGGTACTGCACGAAGTGCAAGTGCTTGAAGGCTGTCGACGAGGTCACGACGCGCCCGAGGTTGAAGGACAAGTCATGATAATCCGCGAGCCACACATGTCCGATCTGGAAAAGATTCGTGGCGTGTTCTCCAAGGCCGGCATCGTGTTTAGAGAGCATGGGAGGAAGGACGATGACGGAAGAAAGATCGAGGGAATCAACATTTCCTTCAGTGGGCTGTGTGGGCCGAAGAACTTGGGCTACAGCTCTAGCTGGGCCTGTCTCAGCTTCGATCGAGGCGGCAAGCTCGAATCAGTCATGACGAGCGACGAGTGAAGTCATGAGCATGCGCAAGCTGGTCGTCGCCGGGAAGGACTTCGAATGGGTCGTGGGTAAGTCCTTCATTAGGATCCGCGGGAACGAGCGCGTGGCCGACATCCGTCTCGTCGACTTCCTCAAGGACGAGCTGAACGTGTCGGCCGACGCCGCGGCCGAGCTTTCATCGGAGCGAGGTCGAAGTCGCAACTTCGGCATCGAGCCTTCCGACGTCGTCAACTACATCCACAAGCACGGTTGGTCATGAAGCGCGTCACCATCATCGGCGTCGGAGCCCTGGGCTCGAACCTCGTGCAGCTGCTCCGCAACTTGGACGTCACGCTTCGGATCGCAGACTTCGATCGCGTCGAGCACAAGAACGTCCGTTCGCAGTTCCACGGTAAGCCTCACGTCGGCAGGCTGAAGACCGACGCGGTGAAGGCGACGATGTCTCTCATGTGGGGGCTCAAGATAGAGGCCATGCCGGCGCAGATGGTCGCCACGAACATCGGCATCGTGATCGATCCGAGCGACCTCATCGTCGACTGTCTCGACAACGCCGCCTCCCGGCTTCTGCTCATCGAATATGCGGCCAAGCACAAGATCCCCTGCGTCCATGGCGCGCTGGCGGCCGACGGGGCATTCGGTCGCGTGGTGTGGGATCCCGACTTCAAGGTCGACTCTGAGTCTGTGACGGGCCAGGCGACGTGCCACGAAGGCGACCACTTGCCGTTCATCATGAACGTGTCGTCGTGCCTGGCGATGTCGATCTCCGAGTGGCTCCAGACCGGCAAGAAGATCAACTACTCAATCTCTCCACGGAACGCTTTCGCGCACTAGTTCGTCTCATGCCGATGCTCATGTTCCATGACGACGACTGCGACGCTCTCCTCGACCACGAGGGGAAGTGTCCTAAGTGCGGCTTCGTTTCCGATCTCGGTCATCTTCAAAGCTTCGGCTCGTCTGTCCGGACATTCTCTGCACTAGGTCGAAAGGGCCATCAGCGTCATGCCAGTATCCCGTTGGAAGTACGCAGTCATCTTGAGGTCCGGCAGGGGTCAGGGTTTCATCAGCGACCATGATGCGCGAGCACGTCCCCGCGTCGGGGCTCGTCTCGCTTTCCGCGACAAGGGGATGTTCGTGATCGTCGAGCGCGAAGACCCGAGGGGCAAGAACGACGGCATCGGGACTCTTTACGTCAAAGAGTACGCGTGAAGCTGCTCTTGTGAGACCATCCGGTCCGTCATGAACGTCGCGGACTTCACTTGGTACATGGGCAACCTCGATTGGCTCAAGCGCAGGACGATCTTCCTGTGTCGCAGTGGCAGCCATGCGTACGGGACGAACATCGCGACGTCGGACGAGGACTACAAGGGCATCGCGATCCCGCCGAAGCGCTACTTCCTCGGCAGCCTCTACAAGTTCGAGAGCGTCGAGACGAAGCAGCCGATCGACATCACGATCTACGACCTGAGGAAGTTCGCCTCGATGGCGTCGTCGTGCAACCCGAACATCATCGAGATCCTTTTCACGAACGAGGCTGACTGGGTCTTCGTGAATTCCTACTGGAAGATCTTCGTCGAGCAGCGTGAGATGTTCGTGACCAAGGTCGCGAAGGATTCCTTCAGCGGCTACGCGATGGCGCAGCTGAAGCGCATCAAGAGTCACAAGAAGTGGCTGCTCGATCCGCCGAAGAAGCATCCAGAGCGTGAGGACTATGGGCTTCCTCAGGCGCCGACGTTGCCGAAGGAGCAGTTCGGTTTGATCGAGTCGCGCATCCGCAAGATCGAAGACACGCTCGGTGGTGAGGGTTGGACGAAGGACAAGGTTGCAGAGCGTGACGAGGAGCTGGTGACGCTCGTGGCGTCGGAGGTCGACCTCGCGCCGAATCTGATCCCGATCGTCGTCGCCGAGCGGAAGTACAAGAGCGCCATGCGCAACTGGGTGGCCTTCTGCAAGTGGAAGGACGAGCGGAACGAGAAGCGCGCCGAGCTGGAGCGGCGTTTCGGGTACGACACGAAGCACGCGATGCACCTCGTCCGTCTGATGCGGATGGCGATCGAGATCCTGCGTGACGGGCAGGTGCTGGTGAGACGTCCCGACGCGGAGGAGCTTCTGTCGGTGCGTGATGGACGATGGAGCTACGACGAGCTGATGCAGTGGGCTCAAGACACGGAGACGAGTCTGAACGCGGTCGCTGCTGAGTCGAAGCTGCCGGAGGGCTCAGATCCGGTCGCGATCGATCGCCTGTTGGTGAACGTCGTCGAGGCGTACCTGACCAACCACCCGAGCTGAAAGCAGAGATGTCGATTTTCTCTTGACGGAGATTGAAAATAGAAGCAGTCTATCTTTCGTTCGATTCGGGGTTTCGGGGGAGACGGCAAGCCCCATCAGAGTAACACCACCTGGTTCGACTCCAGGGAACCTCGCTGCTCACGACCAACAGTCACGACCTCACAAGCATTTGCAGGTTCAAGTCCTGTCGTTTCCCGAGAGGGAGACGTGGCGGAATGGTAAACGCACCAGTCTGAAGAACTGGCCTAACGGCGCACACAGGTCTGACACTCGGTCGAGAGCTTCAATTTTCTCAGCGTAGAAAGGACGATGTCGAGAGCGATCAACCCCGGAACGGCACACATGCAAATCGTCCAGTCTGGTAGGACGTTCGCCTCTGAAGCGGAAGATCGTTGGTTCAAATCCAACTTTGCGTACCAAACTCTGCCGTCCAACTCGATCGCACTCGTCACCGTCCTTCCTGCTCTGACCAGCCTGACTCACCAGGAGTTCTGATCGTGCCCTACGGCGTGCGCAGCCACTGGACTCGCATCGCCATGTACGAGGCGGCGAAGAAGCACTTCGAGGGTGATGCGGGCAAGCTCGACGTCGTCGAGATCTCCGGAGGCGCATTTTCGGACCTCCTTCCCTGGAAGAGCTTCCGCTCGGTGTCCGGTGTCGACCTCTGCAAGGATGGTTGGCAGTTTCGTGCGAAGGACGCGAACTTGATCGTCATCGATCAGGTCCTGGAGCACGTCGATAGCCCTCATGAAGCCCTCGTCAACATCGTCAAGGCGTTGCCGGCTGGAGGACGCGTCTTCGTCTCTACGCCGTTCCTGGTCAAGAACCACCCCTCTCCTCAGGACCATTGGAGATGGACCAGCTCTGGTCTCGCCTTGATGTTGAAGAGGGCGGCCTTCAAGGACGTTCATTCAGACAGCTGGGGGAACAGGGCCTGCGCGATAGCGAACTTCGCCCTGTGGGAGACCTATCGGCCGGCCGATCACTCTCTCGTCAACGAGCCAGATTTTCCCGTGACGGTCTGGGCATGGGGGACGAAGGTTGGTTGAGCGCTTCGCTCCTTCGTGCTTCACTTGAAGTCCGACTCATGGCTGATGAAAAGACGTCGACGCCCTTCTTGCTGACGATTCCCACGACGCCCATGGGCGACAGCTTTTCGATCGCCATGAAGAATCCCGACATGCTGACGATTGGCACCGCGCCGGTAGGTGAGGGCTTTTCACTCGTCATGAAGAACACCGACACGTTGAAGCTCCTTCAGCCCGAGGTCTACATCTGCGTGAAGGGTCACAAGGTCAGAGGCTTCGACGTGAAGTGGTGTCCCGTCTGCTACGAAGAGTGGTTGGCCGTCGCGTTCCCGATGACGAAGGATCCGACGTGAGCAGCGAGCTTGTGGCTCCTACCACGCAGGAGGTCGATGCCGTGAAAGATCCTTTCATCGAGGAAGACGTCAAGAAGATGCAGCAGGAGATTCTCAAGCACATCATGTCGAACTTTTTCTTCATGTGCGCGCCCCTGGCGGGGGCGCTCCAAGGAGAAAAAGATGGAGAGCAGGGCAGCAGAGAAGCGTCGCCGATGGGCGAGGTTCGCTAGCACGAAGAGGCACGTTCGTCGTCAGCTGGAGATCCGCAGGATCGCCGGCATCAGGAACGACATCTACGGCGTGGGTGTCAGCGATCAGCCGACGAGGTGGAGGAACACGTCCGGCTGGTTCAGGAAGAACCGCTGGCAGCGACACCGGTGCGGGAAGCGTCGCCATGGGAGGCCGAGCATCGGCTACGGTGCCTGCCACATCGGCGGCTCGCGAGATGCCCTCAGGCAGCGTCGACGGTTGCGGCGTCATCTTGTGGATGACGTCGACGGCGTGTAAAAATTTCCCACTTGTCCCACAGGGTGCGTGACCATTGGTGTCGGATCGTCATGTACCGTGCGGCGGCCGATCTGTTCCGTGAGGAGGCCGCCGAGCTGGACGTCTTGGAGATCTCTGGCTCGGAGTTTTCTGATCTCCTGCCTTGGCGCAGCTACAGGAGCTTGGAGAACATAGACGTGTGCAAGGACGGTTGGCAGTCTCGCGTGGAGGGCGCGAACCTGATCGTCCTCGATCAGGTCCTGGAGCACGTCTCGAACCCTGCCGATGCTCTCGCGAACGTATTGCGGGCTCTGCCTCAGAAGGGGCGAGCGTTCGTGACGACGCCCTTTCTGATCAGGAACCACTACGATCCGCATGATCACTGGCGATGGACCAGCTCCGGTTTGATCTTGATGCTGGAGAGGGCCGGTTTCAAAGATGTCCGCGCCGACAGCTGGGGAAACCGAGACTGCGTGATCGCGAACTTCACGAGGTGGGCCATCTATCAGCCGGAGAACTCGCTCGTGAACGAGCATAATTTTCCGGTGACCGTGTGGGCCTGGGGGACGAAAGAGGGCGCCGCCGAGAAGTGACAGTCAACACGGTTGTATCTTGCTGGCTGTCATGCCAACATGGCCGAGCCTACTGAAACCTGATGCTCCGCGAGCCCCCATGGCTGAATGGGCATCAACAATTTCATCGCGTTTCCCGTCGTGCCGCGAGGCGCGTCTGGGACTCAATCCTCGATAGATCTGACGTCGCTCGTCCCGTCAACGGGATTGGGTGCAGATCTCACGTTCCTTTTCGGGAACGGTGGGTTCTTCGGCATCATCTCGGTCGAGGGCAGCGTCGACGGCATCGCGTGGAGCACGCTCTGCCAGTTCAGCGTCCGAGATCCGGGTGAGTCTGGCGGCCAAGCTCCTCAGTTCACCCTCGTCCTCGATCCTGTTCTCGTCGAGAGCACGATCGTCCGCTTCCTCCGGCTGAACGTCATCGGCAGGATCACGGGCGACGTCTTCATCACCGTCGCGGGCGAGCAGAACTGCGACTGCCAGACCGGCGGCGGTGGCACGGGCGCCACGGGTCCTCAGGGCGCGACGGGTCCCGCAGGCGGTCCTCAAGGTGTGACGGGCGCTCCGGGCTCGACGGGCCCCGTGGGTCCGACGGGTGCGCCTGGCACGGCTGGCGCCACGGGACCTCAGGGCGCGACGGGTGTGGGCAGCCAAGGGCCGACTGGCGCGCCGGGCGCGACCGGCCCGACGGGCCCTGCCGGCTTCGGCGCGACGGGCCCGACCGGCTCTCAAGGTCCGACGGGCGCAGCCGGAGCGACGGGCTCGACAGGTCCTCAGGGCTCGGGCGCGACCGGCCCGACTGGTCCGCAGGGTCCTCAGGGCGGAACGGGTCCGACGGGCCCGAGGGGTGGCACGGGCGCGACCGGTCAGCAGGGCGCGACCGGCACGATCGGCGCGACGGGCATCCAAGGATCGACGGGGCCGACCGGCCCGCAGGGAGCTGGCGCGACCGGTCCAGCAGGTCCGCAAGGAGCCACTGGCATCCAGGGCTCGACGGGACCGACGGGTCCGCAGGGAGCTGGCGCGACGGGCGCGGCCGGACCTCAAGGCGCGACCGGCATACAAGGATCGACAGGACCGACAGGCCCGCAAGGCGCAGGCGCGACCGGCCCGACGGGACCGCAGGGTCCTCAGGGTGGAACGGGTCCCACGGGTCCGAGGGGCGGCACGGGCGCGACCGGCCAGCAGGGCGCGACCGGCACGATCGGCGCGACGGGCATCCAAGGATCGACGGGGCCGACCGGTCCGCAGGGAGCTGGCGCGACCGGTCCAGCAGGTCCGCAAGGAGCGACGGGCATCCAGGGCTCGACGGGACCGACGGGCCCGCAAGGCTCGGGCACGACCGGCCCGACCGGCCCGCAAGGTGGTGCTGGCGTTCAGGGCACGACGGGTCCGACCGGCCCGCAAGGTTCGGGCGCGACCGGTCCGACCGGTCCTCAAGGCCCCGCGGGCACGCAGGGCACGACTGGACCGACGGGGCCTCAGGGCGTCGGCGCGACCGGACCGACGGGCCCGCAGGGATCTCAGGGCACGCAGGGAAGCACGGGCCCGACGGGCGCGAGGGGTGCGACGGGCCAGCAGGGCGCGACGGGCTCGATCGGACCTCAGGGCACGCAGGGCGCGACCGGTCCGACGGGACCTCAGGGAACGCAAGGCGTGCAGGGCTCGACGGGCTCGCAGGGCGGCGCGGGCGTTCAGGGCGCGACGGGATCTGTCGGACCGACGGGCACGATCGGCCCGCAGGGCGTGCAGGGCTCGACGGGGCCGACGGGACCTCAGGGAAATGCCGGCACCCAGGGTGCGACGGGCCCGACCGGTCCTCGTGGCGCGACTGGCGCTCAAGGCGCGACGGGCGCCCAGGGCGCGACGGGCAGCATCGGCCCGCAAGGAACGCAGGGAGCGACGGGTCCGACCGGACCTCAGGGCGTCCTCGGTCCGACGGGACCGACCGGCCCGCAGGGCGGTCTCGCAGCCACGGGCCCGAGCGGTGCGCAGCTCATCGCTCCCGATGTCCTCTTCGCGGCGACGGCGACGAAGGTCGGCCAGGACAACCTCTTCCGATGGGACCCCGTCAACCACAGGCTGCTGATCGGAGCTGACGCCGTGGGCGCTGGCGCTCCGCTGACGATCGGTCAGATCGGATCGGGCAGCTCGGCGATTGCTCTGACGGGCGCTGGCGCTCAGACGCTCTACAAGACGGGCGGCACGTTCTTCTTCGGCACGGCGGACAACAACGCCATGGAGCTGAACCTCAACAACACGATCTACAGCATCTGGACGCCGAACGGCACCGCCGGCACGTTCCAGTGGAAGAACATCGGGTACACGTCCTTCTCGTCGACGAACTCGGTGCTGACGGCTGCGAACGGCACCGTGTTCGAGTGGGGCATCACGCCACCGAACGTCGCGAGCGCGACGGGCATCCTCGACTCGTACCTGTGGGACCCGGTCACGGTCACGATCACGGGCTCGTCCAACATCGGTTCGATCAGCATGATCACCGTTCGCTCGCCGACTTACACGGCGGCGAGCGCGCTGACGATGATCGTCGCGACGACGATGGAGATCAACGGCGTGCTTCAAGGCGCCGCGGGCGGCTTCGGCACCGGCCTCGCGCTCTACCTGAACAACCGCAACAGCGGTGGCACTGCCAGCATCGGCGTCAACGACAACGTCTACGCCAACAACATGATCGGCTGGCAGCAGGGCGCGCTGACGTCTCTCAACATCGGCGTGGCGACCGGACAGTTCCTGACGTTGAACAGCACGACGTTGATCGACGGCACGGGCGGCACGACCGTCTTCTCTCTCAACGGAACCAACGGTGGCGTCAGCATCCAGAACTCGTCGAGCGTCACGATCATCACGACGACGCCGCAGGATGCGTTCGACTTCATCGCGCAAGGATCGATCGCGAGCGCCTCTGGGACGGTCCTCGACGCGTTCCACATCGATTCGTCGACGATCACGTTCACCGGAACGACAGGCATCACGACTCCGACCGGCGTCAACTACTTCACGGTCGAGCGACCCACGTACACGGACACGTCGCTGATGACGATCACGACCGCAGCGACGGTGGCCATCCATGGCGCTCCGATCAACACCGGCAACCTGACCATCATGGGTTCCTATGCGCTCTGGGTTCAGCAGGGACTGACCCGTCTCGACGGTGGAATGCAGATCTCTGGCGCCTTGACGCTCACGCTCACCAAGCTCACGAGCACCACGACCGCCACCGTCGCGAGCGCCGACGACTTCACCGTGAACACGACCATCGCGAGCGCGGCCGGCGCGACCCTCAACGCGTTCCACTTCGAGGGTGGCACGCAGACCGTCACGGGCACGACGAACATCACGACCGCGACGGGATACAACCTCTTCACGATCGAGCAGCCGACGTACACGGACGTCTCGGTCGTGGCGATCACGAACGCTGCGACGTTCACGATCAAGGGAGCACCAATCACGGGTGGAAGCCTGTCGATTACGAACGGCTACGCGTTGTGGGTGCAGTCTGGTACCACGCGTTTAGACACAGTCCTCATGACTACGTCGATCGAGGGCATCCCGAGTGGCACGCTGTCTCTGTTCAACAACGGTGGTGCGGCGACGGCGATCATCCTCGGGTCGAACATTCAGATCCAGGGCAACGTCGCGCAGACGGGTAACATAGTTCCGGCCTCGAACTTCACATACACACTGGGCTCAGCGTCGTCAGGGTGGAGCATCATCTACACTGAGAACATCCAGGGCATCGGCGGCAGCTCACTCCAGCTGGCCAACAATGCCTCGGGCAACACCGAGATCACGCTCGGCAGCGCATCGATCACCGTGATCGGTAGCGTCGTGCCGACCTCAAGCTTCGCATACAACCTCGGCTCGTCTTCGTCGGGTTGGGGAACCGTCTACGTCGAGAACGTCCAAGGCATCGGTGGAAGCTCTCTCCAGCTCTCGAACAACGCCTCTTTCAACACGGCGATCACGCTCGGCTCGGCATCGATCACGGTCACCGGTACGATCACGCCGACCGCGAACAAGACGTACAACCTCGGGGGTACTTCCACTGTCTGGAGCACGATCTTCGTCGATAACGTGACCGCTGCCGATGGATCTTCGGGGGGGTTGACGCTCACGAGCACGGACATCGGCGGCACGGGCACGGGTGGTCTCGCGACTCTGTTGGCTTCGAAGGCAGGTGCAGGCGTCTCGTTCCAGGCTGATGCGCAAAACCAGGCTGGCGCGTTCGGTCAGTCATCAATCGGACACGGCAACTTCGTCCTGTTCGCAGGAACGAATACACCCTTCCAGGGCGGTTCTGGCGTCATGTTCATCAACATCGCGAGCAGCACTCCCTCGACGGGGAACCCACTCAATGGTTATTTCCTTTGGGGTGAAGCAGGCGGTCTGAAGGTGAAGGGTCCTTCGGGAACCGTCACGACGATCGCGAACCCGTAGCGGACTAGATGCTTGAAGCTCGTCCGATCGAGCACGGTAGCCCAGGGTCTGGCCACGTGGTCGCTTTGATGAGCTGCCCTGGTCGAGAAGACCTCCGTCGAAGAACGATGGGCTCGCTCCGGCATGGTGGTTGGGATCGCTGGCCGGGTCCGAAGCTCGTCGTCGAAGATCCTGGCGACCATGGCCAGGCTCAGACCTTCTTCGCGGCGCTGAGAGCCGCTGCTGCATGTCCCGGCTTCACGGCTCTGACGTTGTTCGAGGACGACGTCGTCGTCGCGAAGAACATGCTCGACTACGTCTCGACCTTCGAGCTTGTCGATGACCTCGCTCTCGTGTCCTGGTTCTGTCGGCGCAGACCCTACGCGCAGGTCACGACTCCTCATCTGGAAGTCGAGAACGCTCACAGCTTCGCGTACAACCAGGCGACGACGATGTCGGCATCGACGGTCGTGACGCTTCTGGCGTCTGATCAGATTCGCAGATGGCCGACCAAACACGGCGCCGACACGCTCATCGGCAAGGCGATGCGGAAGTCGAAGGTCGCGTACCACTTCCCGAATCTTGTCGATCACATAGGCGGAGGTAGGAGTGTCGTGGGGAGCGTGGGCCTTCAGAGATCTTCGACCTTCGTCGGCGAAGACTTCGACGTCATGAAGCTGGTGGGATCCTCGTAATCTTTCGATTGCCACGGCGTTCCTGTAGCTTCCTGCTCCAGGAGGTATTTGGAAATGTCTGACGACCCCATGGCCATCAACGTCGCGTTCACCGAGCGTGAGCGCCTGGCTCTCGCACTCTTCTTCTCCACGACGTACAAGCCCGATGGCAAGACGGCCAGGAGAGCGATGCGTGTGGCGTTCAAGCGCATGAAGCTCGACGAGATCATGACGCGCCTGACGACCAAAGGCATCAAGCCGGGCGACATCAAGGACGTTCCGGTGCCGATCCTCATCAACACCGAGACGCTCGACTGGATGATCGACAAGCTCAACAAGACGACGTCGGAGGGCTCGGACTCTCTGATCCTCTCGGAGATCGAAGACCGTCTCGAAGAGGTCAAGAACGGCTCGTACGTGATGCCCGAGGGCGGCCCGAGCGCGATCGTCATCAAGATGACTTGATCCTCGCGCGAGCGAGGCTTAGGGGCCTTCTCCTAAGAAGCCGGCTTGACCGTCAAAGGGATTCGTGCGTCCGCCGTGGAATGTCGACGGCCAGTGTGAGACTATCGAAACCTCTCAGTAGTTAGCGCGCTCCCGAGCCCCCAAGGCTGATGGGCGCTAACAATTTCCTCACATTTCCGATCCTCCCAGCTCGTGCTGTTGGCGCTCAGCCCAGCATCGACTTGGTCACGCTCGTCCCGCCATCGGGGCTCGATAGAGATCTGACCTTCGTCCTCTCGAAGGGTCTCTTCAGGGGCGGCGACATCTGCGTGGAAGGCAGCCTCGACAACGCGTCGTGGAGCACTCTCTGCCAGTTCAACATCGACAGGCTCTCCGAGAACGTCGCGCACAACGTGCGCAACCTCTCTCCGATCTTCGTCCAGAACGCGACAGTTCGTTACCTGCGCCTGCTGCCCGTCGGCATCATCCTCGAAGACGTCGTCGTCAGCGTCGCCGCCGAAGAAAATTGCAACTGCGGAGGTGGTGGCAGCGGCACGGGCGCGACGGGTCCTCAGGGACCTCCGGGCGCGACGGGGCCGACGGGACCGCAGGGGGCGACGGGTCCGGCAGGCACGGGTCCTGGACCGACTGGCCCGACGGGCCCGCAAGGTGCGACGGGTCCTCAGGGACAAGGATCTCCGGGGCCGCAGGGCTCTACGGGCCCGACTGGACCGCAGGGCGCGACCGGCCCGACGGGGCCGCAGGGCAACGCAGGATCTCCGGGCGCGCAGGGCACTACGGGTCCAACGGGCTCACGCGGCGCAACGGGCTCGCAAGGTTCGACAGGTTCTGTCGGTCCGCAAGGCGCGACCGGCCCCGAGGGTCCGACTGGCGCGACCGGTCCGACCGGTCCCCAAGGCGGAGCAGGATCTCCCGGCCCTCAGGGTTCAACGGGACCGACAGGCGCGCAAGGTCCGACGGGCAGCATTGGCGGCACGGGTCCAACCGGTCCTCAGGGAAGTGCGGGTCCTCAGGGCGCGACCGGTCCCACGGGGCCGACCGGTCCTCAGGGCGGCAACGGCTCGCCAGGTCCTCAAGGTTCGACGGGACCGACGGGCGCACAGGGCGCGACCGGTCCACAGGGAAGCACGGGGCCGACCGGACCGCAGGGGGGCGCCGGCTCGCCGGGCGCTCAGGGCGCGACCGGACCGACTGGTCCTCAAGGCGGAACGGGTGCCACCGGACCACAAGGTGCTACCGGCATAGGGATGACGGGCCCCACGGGCCCTACTGGCGCTCAGGGTGCGACGGGTCCGACGGGGCCTCAGGGTGCAACGGGCGCAGGAAGCACTGGTCCTACGGGCTCGCAGGGCCCTCAGGGCGCAACTGGACCGACGGGCCCGCAAGGAGCTGGTGCAACTGGCCCGACAGGCGCGCAAGGTCCTCAAGGAGCCACGGGACCGACGGGACCGCAGGGCTCTGGCACGACGGGGCCAACGGGACCTCAGGGACAACAAGGACCTCAAGGCGTAACCGGCCCCACGGGTCCACAGGGCTCTGGTACGACAGGACCGACGGGACCGCAGGGACCTCAAGGTGTAACGGGCCCCACGGGACCGCAGGGCTCTGGCACGACCGGTCCGACTGGACCACAGGGTCCCCAAGGCGTAACCGGGCCCACGGGTCCGCAGGGCTCTGGTACGACGGGACCGACAGGTCCGCAAGGAAGTCAGGGAACTCAGGGCGCGACGGGTGCGATCGGCGCGACTGGCGTCGCCGGCTCAACAGGTGCTCAGGGATCAACGGGCGCAGTCGGTTCGACTGGTCCGACGGGTCCTCAGGGAAATCAAGGTGCCACGGGACCGACGGGACCGCAGGGCGCGACTGGCGTGCAGGGTCCGACGGGAAGCCCTGGCTCTACTGGACCGACAGGTCCTCAGGGCACGACCGGCGCGGCCGGAGCGACCGGCACGCAGGGTCCGACGGGGAGCGCAGGCTCGACGGGACCGACCGGCCCTCAGGGAACGCAGGGCGCAACCGGGCCGACGGGACCACAAGGCACGACCGGCGTAGCCGGAGCGACCGGCACACAGGGACCGACGGGGAGCGCAGGTTCAACGGGACCGACCGGCCCTCAGGGAACACAAGGCGCGACCGGATCGACGGGTCCGCAAGGCACGACCGGCGCTGCTGGAGTCACGGGCAGCGCTGGCGCAACCGGGCCGACCGGCCCTCAGGGAACACAAGGCGCGACCGGGCCGACAGGACCGCAAGGCACGACTGGAGCTGCTGGAGCCACGGGCAGCGCCGGCTCGACCGGACCGACCGGTCCTCAGGGAACGCAAGGCGCGACCGGACCGACGGGACCGCAGGGCACGACCGGGGCGGCCGGAGCAACGGGCACTCAGGGCCCGACGGGCAACGCGGGCGCGACGGGACCGACCGGCCCTCAAGGAACGCAGGGTGCGACCGGGCCGACGGGGCCGCAAGGCACGACCGGCGCTGCTGGAGCCACGGGCAGCGCGGGCTCGACCGGGCCGACAGGCCCTCAGGGAACGCAGGGGGGGACCGGGCCTACGGGGCCGCAAGGCGCAACCGGCGCGGCCGGAGCGACGGGCACGCAGGGTCCGACGGGAAGCGCTGGCTCGACTGGGCCGACCGGTCCTCAGGGAACGCAGGGCGGGACCGGGTCGACGGGGCCGCAGGGCGCAACCGGCGCGGTCGGAGCAACGGGCGCCCAGGGCCCGACGGGCAACGCGGGTGCGACCGGACCGACCGGCCCCCAAGGAACTCAGGGCGCGACCGGGCCGACGGGGCCGCAAGGCAGCACTGGCGCACGTGGAGCGACCGGCAACGACACGACGGGCGCGACGGGCCCTCAGGGTGCGACGGGCTCGATCGGACCGCAGGGCTCCACGGGACCGACCGGCCCTCAGGGAACCCAAGGCGCGACCGGGCCGACGGGGCCTCAGGGCGCGACGGGCGTTCAGGGCCCGACGGGAAGCACGGGCTCCACGGGACCAACCGGCCCTCAAGGAACGCAGGGCGCGACTGGGCCGACGGGGCCGCAGGGCGCGACGGGACCGACGGGACCTCAAGGTGCGACTGGCGCTCAGGGCCCGACGGGAAGCGTTGGCTCGACGGGACCGACCGGACCTCAAGGTGCGACAGGCGCTCAGGGCCCGACGGGGAGCGCAGGCTCGACGGGACCGACCGGCCCTCAAGGAACTCAGGGCGCGACCGGGCCGACGGGGCCGCAAGGCTCCACTGGCGCGCGTGGCGCGACCGGCAACGACACGACAGGCGCAACGGGCCCTCAGGGCGCGACGGGCTCAATCGGACCGCAGGGCTCCACGGGACCGACCGGACCTCAGGGAACACAGGGCGCGACGGGCCCGACGGGACCGCAAGGTGCGACCGGCGCTCAGGGCCCGACGGGAAGCGCCGGTTCGACCGGACCGACCGGACCTCAGGGAACGCAGGGCGCGACGGGCCCGACGGGACCGCAAGGTGCGACCGGCGCTCAGGGCCCGACGGGAAGCGCTGGTTCGACCGGACCGACCGGACCTCAGGGAACGCAGGGCGCGACGGGTCCGACGGGACCGCAGGGAACGCAGGGCGCGACCGGCCCGACGGGACCGCAGGGCGCGACCGGCGCTCAGGGCCCGACGGGAAGCGCGGGCTCCACGGGACCGACCGGCCCTCAAGGAACGCAGGGCGCGACCGGGCCGACGGGTCCTCAAGGCTCCACTGGCGCTCGTGGCGCGACCGGCAACGACACGACAGGTGCGACAGGTCCTCAGGGCGCGACGGGCTCGATCGGACCGCAGGGCTCCACGGGACCGACAGGCCCTCAGGGAACCCAAGGTGCGACCGGGCCGACGGGGCCGCAGGGCGCGACCGGCGCTCAAGGCCAGACGGGAAGCGCGGGCTCTACGGGACCGACCGGCCCTCAGGGAACGCAGGGCGCGACGGGCCCGACGGGACCGCAAGGCGCGACAGGCGTTCAGGGCCCGACGGGAAGCGCGGGCTCGACGGGACCGACAGGCCCTCAGGGAACCCAAGGTGCGACGGGCCCGACGGGGCCTCAGGGCGCGACCGGCGTTCAGGGGCCGACGGGGAGCGCGGGCTCGACGGGACCGACCGGCGCTCAAGGAACGCAGGGCGCGACGGGCCCGACGGGACCGCAAGGCGCGACGGGCCCGACGGGACCGCAAGGCGCGACGGGTTCGATCGGACCGCAGGGCTCAACGGGACCTACTGGACCACAGGGTGCAACCGGTCCCCAAGGCGCGACGGGACCTCAGGGCGCGTCAGGCGCTCAAGGAGCGACGGGCAACGTCGGCGCGACGGGTCCGACGGGACCGCAAGGAGCGACCGGAACAGCCGGCGCGACGGGTCCGACGGGGCCGCAAGGAGCGACGGGAACAGCCGGCGCGACGGGGCCGACGGGACCGCAAGGAGCGACGGGAACAGCCGGCGCGACGGGGCCTACCGGGTCGCAAGGAGCGACGGGAACAGCCGGCGAGACGGGTCCGACGGGGCCTCAAGGTTCAGGCGTGACGGGACCTCAGGGCGCGACGGGTGCTCAAGGAGCAACCGGACCAGCTGGTGGAGGCGGTGGCGGCGGCGTGGCGATCTCAGCAGCTGGATCTTCACAATCGTCTGGCACCGTCGTCTTCTCGAACAGCAACGGCATTACGTTCGGAATGAGCGGCAGCACTGTCACGGCGAGCGTGCCAGCCACGTCAAGCCTGGTCGGCGTCGGTGGGATCATCATCTCGACGAATGTCAGCACGATCTCAGTCAGCGGACCTTCGTACACGAACTTCGAACCGTATCCGATCTATACGTCGACGACGAACTACCCTCCTGGCATCGGAAGCTGGTACTTCGAGCCCTTCAATCTGCCCGTGAATCTGAGCGGCGGTCGCGTCAACAGGATCTTGAGCTTTCAGAGCGCAGCCTCGTCTCTCTTGAGAGCGTCAAGCTCTAACTTCCAGACGAACTCGACGGGCTCGGCCAGCGTCAGCTTCATATTCGGGAACACTGTCGGCCTTTACAGCCTCGGCGTCGGAACCAACAGCACGCGCCTTGAGTCAGTGTGGTCGAACTCCTTCTCGGTTGCGATCTCCTCCTCCGTGTCCGTTTCGATGTCAGGCGCAGCCTCGACGAATTTGAGCGTGTCTGTCGGAGCGACCATGTCTTATGTCGTTTCAATCGACGCGAGTGGTAACTACACGACGACATCACTCGGTGCCTCGACTGCTCTCAACACCGCAGCATCAGCTTTGAGTTCGACCTTGGCGACAGCGTTTCAATCGAGCTTGAGGAACGTTCTTTCCGGTTCAATCGTGGTCCCAATCGGATTCAACACGACTGTTCGTCCAGGTAACTACTGGTTCGCGCAGGCATGGTCGACGAGCAGCACGACAGCCGGCACCGTGCCGGCCCCTGGAGGTGTTTGGAGCTTCAACAGCATGTTCGCGCAGGCGTTGCCCGCAGTGAACAATACGAACAGCATGCGCATCTGGGGTCAGACGACGAACGTCACGAACTCACAGGTCTATCCTGGAGCCGGAGTTTGGACCGTCTCTTCAGCAACGATGCCGTCGACGGTCAGGTTTGCAGACATCGTCAGCTATGCCTCGACTCTGAGGCAATACTTCAACTTCGTGAACAGCTCTATCTGATGGCCATTGCAGTCGTCCAGAATGGAATAACCCTCGGAGGGGGCAACAACCCTTTTACCGCCACCTTCAGCACGTTGCCGACGGTAGGAAATGTGTTGATCATAGCCATCACGACAGATGGCAACCTCACGCCGCAATCGGTGACGGACAACCAAGGATCTCAGACTTACACCCGACAGGTAGCACTTGCCGGTTCAGAGTCTGGATCGGTGTCATTTTGGACGACAGTCGTCGATGTGAGCGCGGGCACGTTCACGGTTACGATTACAACCAACAGTTCTACCAATGCAGTCGACCTAATTGAGGTATCAGGAGCGAATACTGTTTCTGTCGTCGATGGCGTGCCAGGATCTATGGACAATGGAACGTTTAACGGTAAGGTCCTCAGATGCAATGCCGGTGCTGCGACAGTTCAGAACGATATGCAGTTCATGGTTTTTACTTCTGAAGATACTGCTGGCTTCACTTACGTTCCTCCTCTCGCAATTCTTGATAGCAACAGCACGGGTGGAGCGAACACCACTATATACGTGTCGAACGCGCCCTTTGCGAACACGGGTGGTGTACAGGGTCAGGCTACTTTTAATGACGGATTAGCCGACTACGCCGTTGTCTCGATGCTCGTCGGACCCGCAGGTCCGTTGGTGAGCGTAGAGCCAGTCACGCAGAGCGTCTTCAGCGGCTCGACGGCGACCTTCTCCATCACGACGACAGCTTCTTCAGGGACAGTAAGCTACCAATGGCAGAATAATGGAATCAACGTTGGAACGGACAGCAGCACTTATACGACTGGCGTCTTGGGTCAGGCTGACAACCTCTCAGTCATCACATGCATCGTCACGGATAGTCTGGGGAGCAACACGAGCGCTGGCGCATACATCCTCGTTAGCGATGCTGTTCCGATCGCGTGGGTGCGTGGGTGAAGTAAAGTTTCCTTGGTCGCTTGAGTAAGATAGTATGCGCGTGTGAAGCCTCAACTGATCATGCAGGACCTCTCAGGAACGCACAACGGCGACCTGGAAGGAACGACGACGCGGATGATGCGCACGGGCGCTTGGAAGCAGCAGCGGATCGTCGTCATCATCCCTGCGGCCGACACTATCCCCGCGAAGGTGGCGCTGTCGCACTGGAACCTGGCGTTCGCTCCAAACAACGGCGTCGTGAGGATCTTGGCTCAGGGCATGGAGGTGGGCGAGGCATACTCGGCGGCGGTCGAGAACATCCTGATGGAGCCAAATCTGTCGCAGTGGGAGTACATCCTCACGATCGAGCACGACAACGCGCCTCCACCGAACGGCGTGTTGAAGCTTCTTGAGGAGATGGAGGCCCACCCTGAGCTGTCGTGCATCGGCGGCCTCTACTTCACGAAGGGACCAGGCGGCGTACCTCAGATTTGGGGCGATCCGAAAGACCCCGTCTTGAACTTCAGGCCGCAGCTGCCTGATCCTCAGGGTGGTCTCATCGAATGCTGTGGTACAGGGATGGGCTTCAACCTCTGGCGGATGTCGATGTTCAAGGACGCGCGATTGCGCAAGCCTTGGTTCAAGACTCAGCGGAACGACGGGATAGCGACCCAAGATCTGTACTTCTGGATGGACGCCCGCAAGCATGGCTTTCGCTGTGCGATCGACTGCTCGGTCAAGGTCGGCCACTACGATCTCAAGGGCGACTTCGGGCCGCCCGACATGATGTGGTGAAGAGAGCGCGGAAGGGCAGAAGGCGACAGGCGATAGTCCAGACGCGTCCTTCGGACAGCAGAACTTTCGGGTGGGGTTTATAAAATTTCTGATGGGGCCGCAGACCGCTTCTAGACCTGTGACCTGTCGCCTTCTTCCAAAATCTTGTGATTGATTTTCAATCACGTCATCCTTCCTCCCTTGAAGCTCGACCTCGGATGCGGGAAGAACAAGATCGCTGCCGACTGGATCGGCGTCGACAGCCGTCCGTTTCCCGGCGTGGATCAGGTCGTGGACCTGACGAAGACGTGGCCCTGGGAAAATGACTCTGTCGAAGCGGTCAACGCGAGCCATGTCGTCGAACACTTCGACAGCGTCGAACGCGTTCACTTCGTGAACGAGCTGTATCGCGTGCTCAAGATGGGCGGACAGACGAATATCATCACTCCACACTGGTCAGCCGCTCGTGCGTATGGAGATCTGACCCACAAGTGGCCGCCCGTTTCCGAGTTCTGGTACTACTACTTGAACGTGGAGTGGCGTGAGGTAAACGCTCCGCACAACGACTCCTACTCATGTAACTTTACAGCGACATGGGGTTATACGCCGAGGCCTGATCTGACCTCGCGGAATGAGCACTATCAGATGTATGCCTTCACGAACTACAAGGAAGCCTGCCAAGACATGGTCGCGACCTTGACCAAGATCGCCTTCCCGAAGAAGATCGAGCCAAGTAAGATCGACCCAAGCAAAATCGTTCTGAAGACCACATGATCGCGTCGTCGAACCGAAAGGCACCAAGGGCACTATGATCTCCTGCCTCATGATCACCCAGGCCAAGAGACAGGCCCTCGCCGAGCGTGCCATCGCCGCCTTCGACGCCCAGTCCTACAAGGACCGCGAACTCATCATCGTCACGCTCGACGACGTGTCCGCCTTGAAGAGGCCCTTCTACAAGGCGAAGGTCGGCACGACCCTCAACCAGATGCGTGGCATCGGTCTCGGCGTCGCGAAGGGAGATCTCGTCTGCCTCTGGGACGACGACGACGTCCATCATCCCGACCGTCTCAAGCGGCAGGTCGAGGTCCTCGCGACCGTTCCGCAGGCCGACGCATGCCTGCTGGAGAGGGTCCTCCTGCACTGGCCGGAGCGGGGCCTCGCAGTCGTCTCCGAGCCTCGCCAGTGGGAGCCGACGTTGCTCGCCAAGCGACTTTCGCTCCTGGCGAAACCCGGAAGGTTCCCGCCGACCCCGAGGAACGAGGTCGACCTCGGAGGGATGTCCGTGGTGCAGCTTTGTGAGCCTTGGCTCTACACGTACTTCGTCCATGGGGCGAACACCAACGACGCGTCGCACTTCCAGCACTGGTTCGATCGGGCGGTCTCCAGATGAGCGCGCTCACGTATCGTTCTCACGCGCTCATCGAGGATCTGGCGGTCAATGAATGCACCGTCCATCGAGCCTCAGGCTCGGGAAGCGCCAGATGGTGGCAGCTCTGGTTCAACGTCCTTCGCGACAGCGATGGTCAGCCGGAAGTCTTCTGCGTCCCCGTCAACCCGGGCGGCGCCTACACGGAAAACGGAGCGGGAGGCCGGACCTGGGGCCTCTCGAAGCCTCAGGCGAGCACCTTCGAGCATGCTCCCGGCACGAGCAACTGGATGGTCTCACCGTCGATCAACGTGCTCAACGACGGCGACGCCGTCGATGGGACTCATGCGCATCCTTCCCTCTGGCACCAGACGCCGGAGCTTCTGAACGTTCCGGACGACGAGGCCTGGGCGACGGGCGGCGCGCCCTAGGCTTTCAAAATCTTGTGATTGGATCTCAATCTCGTCATCCTCGTCTTCCATGAGGAAGATCCTGGTCACGGGCGGTGCCGGCTTCATCGGCAGCAACTTCGTCGAGAAGGTCTTCGATCGACACCCGGATGACGAGATCGTGGTGCTCGACGTCTTCACGTACGCGTCGAACCCGGAGAACATCCCGGAGCGCATCGCGAAGTCGAAGAGGTTCTCCCTCGTCAGAGGGAACATCCGCGATCCGGAGGTCGTGAACGCGCTCGTCTCGAAGGTCGACGCAGTCGTCCACTTCGCGGCGGAGTCTCACGTGACGCGCTCGATCGCCGACGACACGGTCTTCTTCGAGACCGACGTCATGGGCACGCACACGATCGCGAACGCCGTCGCCAAGAACCGGTCCCGGATCGAGAAGTTCGTCCACATCTCGACGTCGGAGGTCTACGGGACGGCCGAGTCGGCGCCTATGACAGAGGACCATCCGCTCAACCCCTGCACGCCGTACGCGGCGGCGAAGGCCGGCGCCGACAGGCTCGTCTACGCCTACAGGATCTGCCACGACATCCCGCTCGTGCTCATCCGGCCGTTCAACAACTACGGTCCGAAGCAGCACCTGGAGAAGGTCGTTCCTCGGTTCATCACGCAGGCCATCTGCGACGAGCCGCTGCGCGTCCACGGGAACGGTCTCATGACGCGCGACTGGGTCTACGTCGAGGACACCTGCGACGCCGTCCTCTCGGCCCTCAACGGAGGGGTCGTCGGCGACAAGCGCCTCTGCGGCCAGACGATCAACCTCGGCACGGGCACCGACACCTCGATCAACGACATCGCCGAGGCCGTCGTCGACTTCCTCGGGAAGCCTCGTCACCTCATCGAGCACGTCGAGGCTCGCCCCGGACAGGTCGACAGGCACATCTCGTCGACGACCAAGTCGTGGGAGCTGCTCGGATGGAAGCCGAAGACGACGCTGTTCGGGGGCCTGCCGCGGACGATCCGCTGGTACCAGGAGAATCGCGCCTGGTGGGAGAAGCAGCGTCAGGCGAGCGAGGTCACCGTGGCCCATCGCAAGACCGGCAAGCTCTCCGCGTTCTGACGGCGCCCTGGGATGGGGCGTGCGAAGAACATGATCATCTTGAAGACCGTCTGCGACGTCCCGGACGAGGCTGGGCGGAAGCTCTTCGGACGGCACGTTTGCAGCGAGCCGGCGATCGGGATCGATGGGATCTTGATCTCGATCATGTTCGGAAAGACGCCCTTCCACGTGTGTGAGAAGCACGCAGGTCTGCCCATCGTCCAGCTTTTGAAGCTGGTGTCGCACGGCGAAAAGAAGGTCGCTCCGATCGACGACTCGCAGGAATAGGCGACGCGCTCCCTCTCCCAAAATCTTGCGATTGAAAGTCCATCTCTGTCACTGTCGTCTTCGTGCCGACGACCAGAACTTCCATCGCGCTCGCGATGATCGTGAGGAACGTCGAGAGGTACATCGGCAGGTGCCTTGAGTCCGCCGCGCCGTTCTTCGACGAGGTGATCGTCGTCGACACCGGCTCGACCGACGCGACGAAGGACCGCATCCGCGAGATCTGCCCGAAGGCCAGGATCCTCGACTTCAACAAGGACACCCATCCAGACGCCTTCATCCTCGACGTGAAGGAGTCTTGGACGGACGTCGAGATGCCGCCCCCCTTTTCAGGGAAGTGGATGCTGGCCGACTTCGGAGGCGCGAGGCAACACGGCTGGAAGGAGGTCACGAGCGACTACGTCATGTGGATCGACTCGGATGACCTCCTCGTCGGCGGCGAGTCGATCCAGGACGTCCTCGACGACATGAAGAAGGACGCCGTCGACACGGCGCTCCTGAACTACGACTACGAGCACGACCACGCGGGCAAGGTCACGTGCAGGCTCACGCGCGAGCGCATCCTTCGACGCGGCGTCGGCAGCTGGCTCCAGCCGATCCACGAGGTGGTCGGCCCGATCGGATCGGCGCGATTCTACGAGCAGGTCTCCGTCAAGCACCAGCGGAGCGAGTACAAGATCAAGCCGGAGATCTCGGCTCGCAACATGAAGGTGCTGCTGCACTACTTCAAGGACAAGGACTGGGACACCGTCGACGCCAGGATGCTTTTCTACCTCGGAATGGAGACGAGGTTCGTCTGGCCCGAGAAGTCCATCGCCGCCTACCAGAAGTATTGCACGCGCTCCGGGTGGGACGAGGAGCGCTCGGTGGCACACGTCACGGTCGGGCTGATGTTCGAGGGTCAGGGCAAGTACGACCTCGCCTTCTCCGAGTATGCGCAGGCCGTCGTCGAGAGCGACTTTCGGCCGGAGGGCTACTTCGGCGCTGCCCGCGTCGCCTACTTCAAGCGCGACTACGGCAAGTGCGCCGAGTGGTCGGAGAAGGGTCTCGAAGTCAGGGCGAAGTCCGAGAAGCAGAAGTCGATGCTCATGCACGACCCTCTCGATCGCTACTACCGACCGTACGTCTATTATTCGGCAGCCCTCATCGAGCTTCGTCGCCACAAGGAAGCTCTCGACGCTTGCGTCGAGGGGCTCAAGTGGAACGCCGATGACCCGCACCTGAAGGGGAACAAGGAAGTGGCTGAAAAGGCGTTGGCACCGAAGGTGGAGCCGCCGAGCGAGCTGGCCGTGACGTTCTCGCGGGACGAGGATTTGAGGTCCCCGCCTGTGGCCCTTCCGATCGACGTGATGACGTCGTTCGCGATCCACTTCTGGAAGCAGTACATGCAGCTCGGGCACTACGAAGACGCGTTGACTTTCCTCGACGGTCTGCCGAAGGGCTCGATGAACGACGTCAAGATCGACGAGGCTAGGGCGATCACGAAGGAGCAGATCGCCGCGGGCAACGCGGAGCCGCTGTTCCAGGCGGTCGGCAACCGTCTCAAGATCGTCATCTGGACCGGCCTCGCCTGGGAGAAGTGGACGCCGCGCTCGATCGACGACGGGGGCATCGGTGGGTCGGAGACTGCCGCCGTCTGCATGGCGCGCGAGCTGGTCCGAGCCGGCAACCAGGTGACCGTCGTTTCGGACTGCCCTCGGGAGGAGATCTTCGACGGCGTGAGGTACGTGCCGTACCACGTCGCCACGCAGAAGGTTTCGGAGTTCGAGTGCGACGTCCTCGTCGTCTCACGACAGGCAGAGGCGTCCCTTCTGAACTGGCCGGCGAAGGTGAGCTTCCTGTGGGTCCACGACGTCAACGTCGGAGCGACCTCGGCGAACCTCAACAACGCGCTCATGCGCTACGACAAGATCTTCTGCCTGTCGGGATGGCACAAGAACTTCTTCCTCGCCTGCTATCCGCAGCTCCATCCGTCGACGATCGTCGTGACGAGGAACGGGATCGACGTGTCGAGGTTCAAGGGACAGAACGTCAAGCGCGGCAACAAGATCATCTACTCGTCTTCGCCAGACCGAGGCCTGGAGAAGCTGCTTGAGATGCTCCCTGCCATCAAGGAGCAGGTCCCCGACGTCGAGCTGAACATCTACTACGGGTTCACGACGTGGCTCTCGATGGCGGAGTCGAGCGGCGACCTCGTCTTCAAGCAGAGGGCTCTCGACATCCAGACCGTCCTCGACCAGAGGGTCGCCGAGGGACTGGTCAAGTACCACGGTCGCGTCGGTCAGAAGGTGCTGGCCGATGCCTTCCTCGAATCGAAGGTGTGGACCTACCCGACGATGTTCACTGAAACCCACTGCATCACGGCGATTGAAGCCCAGGCCGCTGGATGCGTTCCGGTGAGCACCTATCTTGCTGCTCTCACGGAGACGGTGAAGCACGGTCTGCTGCTCCAGCCGCCGACGACGACGGGCGCCTACTTCAGGGAGTTCGTGAAGCAGGTCGTCTTGCTGCTCAAGGACGACGTCGAGCGAGGCAAGTACGCCGACGCCGGACGAGAGTATGCCCTCGACAAGTGCGGCTGGGACAGCGTCGCCAGAGAGTGGATGACGGCCTTCGAAGCAGAGCTATCACGACAGTCTGACAAGCGGATGCCGCTGGCCGGCGACATCTGATAGGAGAGATCATGTCCAACCCCCTCGTTTCAGTGCTCGTCATGATGTACCGCCCTGGTGGCGTGGACATCACCATGGCGGCGATGCGCGATCAGACGTTCAAGGACTTCGAGCTGATCGTCGTCGACAACCGCTACGAACGCCGCAAGTCAGAGGTGGCCGCGTTGGCGGCCGAGTACGGCGTGACGACCATCCACGCGCCCGAGCATCGCAGAAACGGCAAGTGGATCGTGGCCTGCGCGGCCTTCAACACGGCCATCGCGCTCGCGCGGGGCAAGTACGTGATCATCCTGCACGACTTCAGCTACGTGCCGCCAGGCTGGATCGAGACGCACGTCGCGGCCCTGGAAGGGAACCCGCGGAGGTACGTGACGGTCGATCACGTGAACGTAGACCTGCCCGAGGTGGTCTCGAAGAAGCCCCTCCATAACAACCTCGCGACGGACAGGACCTCGACGGAGGTCGACGACGTCTTCACAGACGGCAGCCTCGACGAGATCTGCATCTTCAAGCGAGGCAGGTTCGACGCGTCCTGGCTGCCGTTGCCGATCGGCCCCAACCAATGGCAGACGGGTCTTCCCGAGCTTCATCGGACGAACCAGAAGCCGGAGCATGGCTGGATCACGCTGACGAACGACAGCTTCCACCGCGAGTTCATGTACGAGCTGAACGGCATCGACGAGCGCTTCGACATGGGTCGTGGGCCCTTCGACGCGAACCTCGGCGTGCGCGTCGCCATGGCCGGCGGGGAGACGTTCTTCATCGAGGAGCCGAAGGCGGTCCTCATGAACCCTCGCTTCATCATGCGCACGCTGCCCTACGGCAGCTACGCGGAGAAGATCCCCGGACGTTGGACGTATCAGGACGGTCGCGACTACTACCACATCGTCAAGAACACGATTCCGATGAGGGTGCGCGCAGGCAACCCGTACGACCTGAACAGGCTTGCGACGGCTCTCGGACCGTGGAGGTTCGCGGAGACGGAGAAGATCCCGCAGGAGATCTCGGACGTCGCCTACTGGCGACACGACCTCAACCCGGGCTCTGACATCTACGATCCTCCGTACGAGACGTGATGAGACGCAAGGAAGAATGGGCGGAGGAAGGATGGGGTGACCATCCCCTGTGGAGCCGCGTGAGGCCGGAGGCGAAGGTCTCGATCGTCGTCGCGATGACGCAGGAGCCGCGCTGGAAGGACTGCCTCGACTCCTTGAAGGCTCAAACGTATGGAGACTTCTCGTGCCTGGTGATCATCGACTGCCCGCTGCCGGAGATGTGGGAGTACGCGCAGAGGAACGAAGACGTCAGGTTCTCGTTCCAGTTCTCGCCGACGCTCCAGGGTCTCTGCCGCGTCTGGAACATGGGCCTGCACGATCACGGCGGCGATTTCGTCGTTCTCATGGGTGGGGAAAACCCGTTGCCGCCGAACTTCCTCCAAGCGGGCGTAGATGCCCTCACGCTCTCGCCCGGGATGGGCTACGTCGTTCCATCCGTCGAGAAGATCTCGGACATCGGGATGGGCTGGTTGTTCCTCATCAGCAGTGCATGCATCGAGGCCGCAGGCGTCCTCGATGCTGCGTACGGGCCCGGGGGCATCGGCATGATGTGGGACTGGGCCATGAGGGTGAAAGCTGCGGGGTTCAAGCCTCGCCGGCTCTCGGTTGAAGTCGAGCACACCATGTATTCGGTGCAGGACAAGTGCGCCGACTGGGCGAGGATCGAACGCTTGGATCTCTTGAAGTCCAAGTGGGGATCGCAAGTCGATACGTCGAAGGGTCCGTGGGATCTGCCGCTCATAGAGAGCTTCTAGGAGGTTCGGAATGCACGTCGTCAAGAGGAAGACCTGCCGAGTCTGCAAATCGTCGTCGCTCCACACGGTGATCGACCTTGGCGAGCAGCACCTCCAAGGATCGTTCAGCCGGAGCGGCGAGCTGTCGGCTCAGAGAAAGCTCTCGATGAGCCTCGTGCGCTGCAACCCGATGGAGGACGAGAACGCGTGCGGCCTCCTTCAGGCGGCGTACACGGTCCCTCCGGAGATCATGTACCGCACGTACTGGTACCGATCGGGCACGAACAAGACGATGAGGGACCACCTGTCCGGCCTCTGCGACGACGCGGTCTCGAAGATCGTCTCTCCGGACACCGTCCTCGACATCGGCTGCAACGACGGCACGCTCATGAGCGACTTCGTCGCCAAGGGGCTGAAGAAGGATCGTGTTTGGGGCATCGACCCTTCGAACATCACCGGAGAGCAGCAGAACCCGAACATCGTGAACGACTTCTTCCCCTCGGCAGCCGCCGACGTCAAGTTCAAAAGCACGGGCGACGGGTTCGACATCATCACGGCCGTCGCGATGTTCTACGACTTGGAGGACCCGGTGCGCTTCGCGAATGCGGTCGCCAGCTGGCTTACGACCCGTGGCGTCTTCGTCTTCGAGATGTCGTACCTGCCGGCGATGCTTCGTCAGAACTCGTACGACACGATCTGCCACGAGCACCTCGAATACTACTCGCTGGCTGCCATCGAACGGATCATGGCTGGTGCGGGCATGAAGGTCTTCGACGTCTCCGAGAACGACATCAACGGAGGTTCGATCCGCGTGTTCGCTGCTCGCGAGAACAGTCGCGAGAGGATGGCCAGCCAGGCCGTCATCGACATGCGTCAGCAGGAGTTCGAGCTGAAGCTGGAGATGGACGAGCCGTACCATGACTTCCAGAAGCGCGCCGATCTGCACGGCAAGGATCTCCTTCGCCTCTTGAAGAAGTTGAAGGGTGAGGGCAAGACCATCCACGCCTACGGAGCTTCGACGAAGGGCAACACGATCTTGCAGTGGTGCGGCATCGACTCGTCCCTCGTGAGCTGCGCCGCCGATCGCAACCCGGACAAGTGGGGCACGCGCACGCCTGGCTCGAACATCCCCATCGTGAGCGAAGACGAGTCGCGGAAAGCCGCGCCGGACTACTACCTCGTTCTCCCCTGGCACTTCAAGGCGGAGTTCCTCGACCGCGAAAAGGGGATGCTGCAAGGCGGGACGCGCTTCATCTTCCCGCTGCCGACGATCCAGATCGTCGGCGGCTGATTCGTGACATGAAGCTCACGTTCATCATAGGCAAGTTCTCGACCTACCTCCACGGTCAGATCGACGTGGAGAAGCTCTTCCGTGCCCGAGCCATCACCGGTTCGGAGTCGAGCTTCTTCAACGTCGTTCGCGGTCTTGCCGAGCGTGGCCATGACGTGACCGTTGAGGGCGACTTCACGAGCGCGATGGAGAAGTGTGACGTCTTGGGCGGCGCGCGCGTCGTCAAGATAGACGAGGGAAGTCAGATCGAGCCGGGCTCGGACGCGTACGTGAGCCTGAACGAGCCCGATCAGTTCCGTCGGCTGTCGAAAGACGCGAAGGGCATGAGGTACCTCCATCACCAGTACAACGACTTCGGCAACTGCCGAGACGGTTGGTACGACCAGGTGGACGTCACCGTCGGGCTCTCGCCCGTGCAGATGATCCATCTCCAAGATCTGGCTGGCATCCACTCGAATCGGATCACTTGGATCCCGAACTCCATCGAGCCCGACCTCTTCAAGGACCTGGGGAGCGAGGTTCGTGAGCCTCACAGCGCCGTTTGGAGCAGCTCGCCCGACAGGGGCCTGCATCGCCTGCTGGAGATCTGGCCGGACGTGAGGAAGAAGGTCCCGGACGCCGTCCTGCGTGTCTGCTACCGCTTCGAGCCCTGGTACGAGACATTCAAGGAAGACATGTCGAAGACGGGCCAGAGGGCCCGCTACATCCACGAGTGCTTCAGGCGCTACGGCACCAAGGGTGAGAACGGCGTCTTCCTCATGGACGCCGTCCCGAACAAGGAGATGGCTCGGCTTCTTCGAACGAGCGCTGTCCTGCCCTACACGTGCGAGCCGATGTCCTTCACCGAAGGCTTCTCGGTTTCGATCATGGATGCGTGTGCTGCCGGCGCTCTGCCGATCATCTCCGACGCAGACGCGATCGGAGACATCTACAAGGGCGTCGTGCATGTGATCCCCGGCAAGCCCTCCGAGAGCAGGGAGGCCTGGGTCGACGCGATCGTGCGTGCGATGACTTTCCCCCAGTGGCACGAGTCGGTCACGTCGCGCGCCAAGACCTTTTCGAAGTTCTTCGAGCGACCGTTCGTGGCCGACCTATGGGAGATGCTCCTCACGAAGAACCTGAAAAAGCGCGGTCGGACGCACGACTTTGCGAACATGCCCACGACGATCGACGACTACGTTTTCGGCCGGAAAGACGGGTTCTTGGAGATCCCCGAAGAAGTTGAAAGCATAGAACCAGTCGATTCGAAGCCGACGAAGACCCTCGTCCACCCGAGGACGACAATGAACCAGACTACGAGCGTCGAAAAAGTGAAGTCGATCAGCCGCAAGCTGCGCGTGGCCGTCGTCATGGGCAAGCTGTCGTCGTCGATCCACGGCGTCTACGACATCGACACGCTCTACGACGAGGGTCTGCTGACGGGGACGGGTTCGAACTTCTTCAACATCGTCTGGGGCCTGGCCGAAAGGGGTCACCAGGTGGACGCCTTCTGCGAGTCCATCAGGAACTTCTTGAACCACCCGAAGCTAGCGGGCGCGAACGTCTACAGCTTCGATCTGGCCCGCCCCGACGAGACGTACGATGCGTACATCTCGATCAACGAGCCGGACGTCCTCCGCGAGATGCCGAAGGACAAGCTCAAGATCTGCGCGATGTGGCTGAACGACTTCTCGTTCTGCAAGCCTGACTTCAACGAATACGTCGACGTCTACGCCTGCCCGTCGCACACGCTCGCGCGTTACCTGTCGACATCGTGGAACATCGACAACGAGAAGTTCGTCGTCGTCCCGCTGTCGTTCAACGCCGAGTTCTTCGCGAACGTCGTCGAACGTCGTCCCGGGAGCATCGCCTACTGCTCCTCTCCAGATCGCGGTCTGCATCACATCCTGGAGATGTTCGGCGACATCAAGAAGCAGGTCCCTGAAGCCAACCTGCGGATCTACTACCGCTTCCAGCCCTGGTACGACTCCATCATGGCGAGCGACCACACGGACGTCAGCATCCACAAGGCGCGCGCGACGGCCATCGGCAGGTCGCTCGACGAGTACGGACGCGACGGCGAGAACGGTGTCTACCTCATCGGTCCCGTGCCGTCGAAGACGATGGCGAAGGAGCTTCTCGCGACGCGCGTGATGGCGTACACCTGCGATCCGATCTGGTTCACGGAAGGCTTCTCGGTCTCGATCATGGACGCGTGCGCCGCGGGCTGCGTCCCGATCGTGGCAGGCGTCGATGCCCTGCCCGAGGTCTACTCGGGAGCGGCCTACATGATCCCCGGCAAGCCTGACGAGCAGCGGGGCAAGTGGGTGGAGGCGATCGTCGCCGGTCTGAAGAACGACGAGTTCGCGAACACGGTGCGCAGCGGCGCGAGAGGTTTCTCTGCCGGCTTCACTCGACAGAAGATGGCCGTCCTCTGGGAGAGCCTCATCAACGAGAGGACCACGTGAGCTTCAAGACGTTCGTCACGTTGATGACGGCCTTCTTCCCGCCGTGCCGAGGCTGTGGCTACTATCAGAAGCACTGCCGCTGCGAAGTCTTCCAGTGTCCCGTGGACGAAGTCGTCATCGGCGAGGCGTTCTGGGACCCTACGCCGTCCCATTGGATGGCCCTGTGAAGGCGGAAGATCTGAGGGCTGCCTATCTGGCCGTCGACGGCCTGGTGACGTCTGGCAAGCAGCAGTTCTCCGCCCTGACGGACGCCGAGGTCGCGGGGCTCTGGATCTGCCAGCACAAGACGGCCGAGGCGGCCTTGAAGGCGTTGAGGCTGATGCCCGGAAGCAAGCAGATGGCTCTCAAGAAGAAATGGCCGAGGTTCAAGGAACACCTGGAAGAGGCTTGGAGGACGCGATGATTTCGAAGACGCTGACGGGTCGTGAGTACAACATGGCCGTCGAGATGGGCAACTACCCCGAAGATCCGACCGTGCCCGTCGACGACGTGTTCAAGAACGACGCTGGCGCGATCTTGAACCTCGTGTTCCATCATGCGCCGATGTCTCGGCCGTCGGGCGTGGAGATCATCCACTCGAAGAAGAACGCCCTGCGCTCGAACCACTACCACAAGACGGATTGGCACTACATGTACGTCGTCGAGGGGATGATGACGTACTTTTGGCGTCCCGTCGACGAGGCTCCGGTGATCGAGCCGAACGGTCCGAAGATGCGCGTGTACAAGAAGGGCGAGCTTATGTTCACGCCGCCGATGGTCGAGCACGCGTCCTTCTTCAACGAGGACACTGTCCTCCTCGTGATCTCCCACAACGTGCGCGACAAGGAGCACCACGAGGCCGACCTCGTGAGGAAGAAGCTCGTGACGGTCGAGTTCGACGCGTCCGGCGAGCCGGTCCTGAGGACGACGTGGGAGTAGGAGCGCACAAGGTCAGGGTGAAGTGCGGCCTTTGCGCTCGCGAGGGCCTGACGAAGGTGCTCGACCTCGGCATGACCCCGCTCGCGAACGAGTACCCGACAGGAGATCGGTATCTCGTTCCCGAGCAAGACGTCTTCCCCTTGGCTCTCTTGAGATGTGAGCACTGCAAGCACGTCCAGACGAGCGTCGTTGTCGACCAGAAGCGTCTCTTCAAGCACTACCTCTATGCGACGGGCACGTCGCCCGTGACCGTCCAGCACTTCGCGAGGTACGCGAAAGACGTCGTCGAGAGGTTCGACGTCCTCGGGGAGCCCGGACAAGGCTTCGTCGTCGAGATCGGCTCGAACGACGGGACGATGCTGAAGGCCTTCAAGGAGCTGGGCGTCGGACGGGTTCTCGGCGTCGATCCGGCAGAGAACATCGCGAAGGATGCAGCCGTCGAGACGTTGATCGGATTCTTCTCGAAGAAGATGGGAGAGGAGATCGCAGCGGCCCGCGGCCCGGCCAACCTCGTCGTCGCGAACAACGTCCTCGCGCACGCCGAGGACATCTACGACATCCTTGAAGGCGTGAAAGCGCTCCTCGCTGACGAGGGTATGTTCGTGTTCGAAGTGTCCTATCTCATGGACATGTTCGAGCACATGGCCTTCGACACGATCTATCACGAGCACTTCGCGTACCACACGTTGGGTCCGTTGATGCTCGTGCTCGACAGCCTCGGCATGAGCGTCGTCGACGCGCAGTGGTCGTCCGAACAGGTCGGTCGAGGCTCGATCCGTGTCTTCGCCTCTCCTCGATCGAAACCGATCGGGAAGAATTTCACCAGCCGGATCTCATCGCTCCTGATCGACGAGAGCGTCGTCCACGACAGCCTCCTGCCATGGCGCCTCTTGAAGCGGAACATCGTCGCCGAGGGGAACGTCCTTCGGAACAGGATCTTCAGCTATCGGGGCCAAGGCAAGGTCGTCTGCGGCTACGGCGCGCCCGCCAAGTTGACGACGTTGACCTACGCCATGAACCTGCCTCCGGTCGACTACGTGATCGAGGACGCGCCCCTCAAGATCGGCAGGCTGACTCCCGGTCAGCACGTGCCGATCGTCGCGCCGACCGGCATCGAGAAGGCGCCCGACGTGTGCATCATGTATGCGTGGAACTTTGCGGACTCCATCATCGCGAAGTGGCGTGACGGCAAGGTGACCGACAAGAACGGTCAGCCCCTTCCCGTGCCGATCTTCGTCCACCCCATTTCGAGCATGTGGCCATGAACGTGACGAAGCAGGCGAGGCCGTTCAGGTTGGGCTGGGTAGGGCCCGGCAGGTGGGGTCAGCTCGTCGCGAGCGTCTTCAGGGCGTTCGAGGCCGAGGTCCTCTTCCATGTGCGCAGCCCGATGAGCACGGAGCGTGCGCCGGGGATGGGCTACCTGGTCTCGTTGCAGGACCTCCTGTTCGAGGCGAACGCGAAGATGGTCGACGCGATCGTCTGCACGGCGCCGCCTGAAGAAACGTTGTCCTTCTACGAGACGTGCAAGACCCTGGCGATCCCCACGATGCTGACGAAGCCGCTCAAGCTGTCGTCGATTGGCGACCTTCCTCCACTCGTGCCGACGGTCGTCGACTACGTCCGGCTCTGGTCGCCCCAATACCACAAGATCAAGCAGGAGTCGCAGAAGGCGAAGATCAAGCGCATCTCCATCGAATTCTACGGCCGAGGTCCCTATCGGTCCTACCCGGGGCTTTGGGACTACGGTCCTCACGCCGTCGCGTTCCTGTTCGATCTGCTGGGCGATCAGGCCTACAGCATCTCGTCGGTGCAGAAGACCGAGCGTGACGGTGGCGACTATCGCTTCATCGAAGGCACCTTCGGCGAGGCCTCTTTCGAGATGTCCGTCGGCAACGGTTCCGAAGAGGCGGAGTCCAAGAAGTTGACCGTCAAGACGGAGGAGGGTGGTGAGTACGTCTATGAAGAGGTCGGAGGAGTCGTCCACTGCAAGCTCCCTCGCAGGAGGATCGTCGACGACCGGCCGCAAGCCTTGCAGCTGTTCGTCAAGAGCTTCATCGAGGACGTCAAGAGCAACAAGGTCAACCTCTACACGCTCTGGCTCTCGACGCGGATCTGCGAGTTCTTGAAGCAGGTCGAATCGCATGATGAGTGGTCGAAGAAGATCGACTCGTTCTTGGAAGGCAAGGCTCCATGAAGATCTCCGTCATCACGCCGACCCACGACACGCAATGGCTCCGCGAGGCATGGCTTTCGCTCCTCGCTCAGACCCATGTCGACTTCGAATGGATCGTGACCGTCAACGACAAGACGGGCGGCAGGACGCGCGTGCAGACGCGTGCGAACGAGGTCGCGCAGATGACGGCGGGAGATCCTCGCGTGCGCGTCGTCCTCGACTACAGCGTCTTCGAGGGCGTGGGCTCGCGCAAGAAGACGGCCTTCGCCGATGCTGCGGGAGAGGTCGTCCTGGAGCTTGATCATGATGACCTGCTGACACCGACGGCGCTGGCCGAGGTCTCGAAAGCGTTCGAAGCAGATCCTGATGTCGGCTTCGTCTACTCCGACTATGCCGACTTCGACGACGCCAGCGGTCCCGACCAGCCTTTCGATCAGGGGACGATCACGTACCGTCATCCAGACGTCCGCCCGAGCTGGATCAAGAACGGGTTCCGCTTCTACGACTACTCCGTAGAAGGACCGCGACCCGGCGTCTACGAGTGCGTCCGGTCGTTCTCGCCGAGCGCGATGAGCGTGAGCCTCATCTTCTGGGCGCCGAACCACCTGAGGGCCTGGCGGCGGAGCGTGTACATGGCCGTGGGGGGTCACAATCCTCAGTACAAGCTCTGCGACGATCACGAGCTGGTGATCCGGACGTACCTGACGTCGAAGTTCAAGCACATCGAGCTGCCGCTCTACCTGTATCGCGTGAGCGGCGACAACACGTGGTCGAAGAGCATCAAGGAGATCGACGACCTGACGCGGAGCCTCCAGAGCGCGTACTTGGAGCGTCTCGTGCTTCGGGAAGCCGAGCTTCTCGGCATGCCCGTCTACGACCTCGGTTCGGCCATCGTGGGCCGGCAGGGGTGGAAGACGGTCGACATGGTCCAAGAAGATCTCGACGACGGCGAAGACGGCAAAAATGCCGTGAAGGTCGACGTCATCGCCGACCTGCGTGAGCGATGGCCGTGGGAGGACGGGAGCGTGGCTGCCTTCCGGGCGAGCGACTTCCTGGAGCATCTGCCGGACAAGGCCCACACGATGTCGGAGATCTGGCGCTGCCTCCGCCCCGGCGGGTGGCTGCTGTCCTGCACGCCCTCGACGGACGGCCGCGGGGCCTTCCAGGATCCGACCCACCAGAGCTACTGGAATCAGAACGCGTTCTGGTACTTCACGCGGCGCGAGCAGGCGCGGTACATCCGCAACAAGACGGTGTGCTTCCAGGAGGTCCACCTCTACACGACGTTCCCGTCGAAGTGGTACGAGGAGAACGACATCTCGTACGTCTACGCGAACCTGATCGCGATCAAGCCCGACCATCACGGGCCGGGCGAAAAAGGCATCGGATGATCTGGCTCCCGATCCTGCTTCTTGCGCCGCTGGCGACGGCACGGCTTCGATCGCGATTGGCGAAGCCTTGTGACAGGCCGGAGCGCTACGAGACGAAGCAGGATGCGCTCGACGCGATCAAGATGACGTCGATGTTCGCGACTTGGTTGAACCAGATAGGGTCGATCCCAGTCTCTCTGTGCGAAGACTGTAGCGGGTACCACACGTGGCGATACAGTTTCACGGTCACCGACTGACTTTTCTCTTGAACAAGATTGAGGAGAGCGCCTATCCTGCGCGCTATGGCTCTGAGCCCTGGTGAGCAGAAGATCCTCCTCGACGTCGTCGAGAAGGCAGCCGATCAGCTCGGAAACAACGGATGCAACGACTTCGACATGTCCAAGTACATGTCGAAGGCTGAGATCGACAAGCTAACGGAGGAGTACCACGCCTACAACGGCGACCCTCACGAGTTCGATCCGAAGAGAGACAACCGCCATGCCGTGCCTGACTTCGCGCTGCTGTCCTACCTGACCAAGAAGGCTCTCTCCTCTTTCCGATCATAGATGTCCGATGGAACCAGTCGTCTACATGACGTTCGTCGACGTCTCGAACACGGGCTGGCCCGTGCCCTTCACCGTTCCGAAGATGGAGATGCGTGGCCTCGTCCCGATCGCGCTCGTGAAGGGTGTCATGGGCGTCACCTGGATGTCGCTTCACCCCCAAAATCCTCTGAAAAACCGATAGGAGTCTCATGGCATTCGAAGCCCGCATCCTGGCCGACTCGATCAACGACGAGACCGGAGATCGTCTCACCACGTGGTGCTCGACGTATCCACGCAAGATCCACAGCGAGATGCTCACGCACAAGGCTCTGTCGCGTTCGAGCGCTTCGTCGAGGGCCATCCCCGTCGCGAAGATGCTTTCGAACATCGAGGCCGACCCCGTCGTCCCGATCTGGTGGGGCGCGAACGAGCCGGGCATGCAGGCCTTCGGCGAGGTCGAGGACAAGGCCGGCGCCGAGGCATGGTGGCGCGAGGGCATCGCGGCTTCGATCGCTCACGCCCGAAGGGGCGTCGAGCTGGGCCTGCACAAGCAGATCGTTAACCGCGTCGTCGAGCCTGGCATGTGGATCACCGTCATCTACTCGTCCACCACCGTCTCGAACCTCTACGGCTTGCGCATACACTCGGCTGCCGAGCCCCATTGCCGCAAGATCGTGACGATGATGAAGGAGGCTCAGGACGCATCCACGCCGAAGAAGCTCAAGCCTGGAGAGTGGCACCTGCCTCTCATCTTCGACGAGGACTGGGAGATCGCGAAGACCGTGGATTCTCCGCTTCCCAACATGGTCAACGTCACCAACTACCTCGTGAAGGTCTCCGTCGGTCGCGTCGCACGCGTGAGCTACCTGACCCACGACGGCAAGCGCGACCTCGTCGAGGACATCAAGCTCCACGACAAGCTCATCGTGCAGGAGCCTCTCCACGCCTCTCCCGGAGAGCACGTCGCGCAGGCGATGGCCTATCCTCAATGGTTCAAGGACATGTACCCCGGGCTCGCCGAGTACACGTCGAGGGCGCTCAACATCGGTCGCATGCAGGACCGCGTCGATCAAGAGCACTCGGGCAAGATCACGCCCTCTCAGATGGCCGTCGAAGCTGCCCTGTCGCAGATCCAGAGCGGCAATTTTAGGGGGTGGAAACAATACAGGAAGTTCCACAAGAACGAGCACATCGGCGAGCCGATGCCGTGAAGAAGAAGCGAGGAGGGTCCAGCGGCGAGGAGGGCGAGCAGCTCGATCTCGCCATAGAGAAGCTCGCGGGTGCCTACAAGCAGTTGGTCGCCCGCGCCCAAGGCATCGCTCGCGAGATCGCCAAGGCCGACAAGCAGGTCTCGTCGCCCGACGTCTGGAAGAAGCTCTGGGAAGCGGCTGAGCACGACGACGCCCTCAAGAGTCAGCTGTCGGAGGCCGACCCGCGCTGGATGGGCGTCGTCTTCCGGCATCGCCAGTGGTTCCGCGTGGGCTGGAAGGCCAACGGCAGCCACAAGCGTCCCGTCTCCATCTGGGAGCTTCAGCCCGAGCTGAACGTCTGAGGTTCCTCGTGAGGATCCTCTTCTTCCTCTTGATCCTGACGAGCAGTTGCTCGTCGTGCGACTCCTGGGTCTGCACGAAGTCGGAGGTTCAGACGGTTTGGCATGATGGCTACACGACCTACATCATGGTGGACGACGTCAGCTTCCCCATCGAGTTCCCGGGCCACTACGACGACGACGAAGTGTGCTTGCAGTGGATGCGCGATCGGAAGAAATGATTTTTTAATTTTTATCTTGCGTAAAATAATCAGCTGATTTAAGTTCTCATCGCTCGCCCGTGGGTGTTATGTCCAGGGCAATTCACCTCAAGAGGAGACACCGATCATGGCCGACAGCAGCACCGAGCTTCTTCCCCCTTCGCTCCGCGGGACGATGATAGGCAAGGAGAAAGTGACTGGCTCCGTCATCGGCATCGCCACGCTGGCGGTCATCGGAGGCTGCGTTTACCTCGCGCTGCCGTACATAGCGCTGGCGATGACGAACATCTTCACGATCTGCGCGAGCGCTCTCGGCGTCACGATCATAGCGTATGCGGTTCTCAACAAAGGCATGCGATCCGTGTTCACGCTCGGCTTCGCCGTGCTGACGCGGAAGATCCACAACATGATCGTCCAGCGCGCCCCGTTCGACATCGTCAACTACATCATCGGGTGCATGCAGCAGCGGATCGCCGACGGCAAGGAGCGTCTCGCTCACCTTCGCGCGGCCAACAACCGCATCAGGATGCAGATCGGCAAGAACGAGGACACCATCCAGCAGCGGGCCGGCCTCGCGAAGGCCGCGGAGAAGCTCGGGCAGATCCCCCGCAGGGACGCCCAGCTGCGCATGCTCGGGGGTGTCGACGCCGCCAACAAGAAGCTGAAGGCTCAGCTCGACATGCAGCAGAAGCTCACAGACACGATGCAGAACGGTCTGGAGAACGCGCAGCTCAAGGTCGAGGAGCAGCAGGAGGCCGTCAAGCTCGCCATCGAGACGAACTCCGCGCTCACCGAGGGCAGCGAGGCCGCTGCCGACGTGATGGCGGCGATCAATGGCGATCCCGAGAAGAAGGCCATCTTCAACGAGGCGATGGAGGCCATCGCGCAGGACTCCGCTCTGAAGCTCGGCCAGATCGACCAGATGATGATCGACCTCCAGCCGATCATGAACGACATCGAGCTGGGCAAGATCGTGGACGCCGAGCATGGCCAGAAGGTCCTCGCGTCGTTCGAGGAGACCGTCGGCCAGATCGGGCAGGTCCCCGCGAAGCTTCCGGTGAAGGTCGTCGCAATCGAGAGCGCGACCCGCTGACGAAGATGATGTGGGGATGGCAGGTGGTCCGCCATTTCCCCGGCGCCATCCTCGTCGCATGGAGCTTGTTCGCTTTCTGGGGCTTCGGCATGGCCGCAGCCGCGCAGGAAGTTGAAGAACGTAGACAGATGACCGAATCGAAAAAGAAAAAGGAGAAGGAGAGATCATGGCGTTGACAACTGGTGGAAAGACACTGTTCGGGTTGGCGATTTTCGCGGGCGTTTTCGGCGGCCTCGTGGTGGCCAAGAACAAGGGCTACTTCGGGGAGAAGGTCGGTGAGTCGGCCATCCCGATGGGCGCGAATCTCCCGGGAATGATCGACCAGAAGGTCGTCGGACAGGCGTCGCTCTCGATCCCCACGGCGAAGCCCGCTGCCATCGGCGGCCCCTGCATCAACCGCGACATCTGGGAGTGGAACGCGCAGATGGGTGAGATCTACGCCGTCGGCGGCAAGGTCACGCACGAGGGCAGCCTCATGGCCAAGAAGGGCCTCTGCGTCCACCTCAACCACCAGGACGACACCGGCAAGAACCAGCAGAACCTCATCAAGTTCGCCACGGACCTCGCGAGCGGAAACCCGCAGCCGGACGACGGCGCGACCTTCGTCGGCATCATGGGCGACGGCGCGGGCCAGTTCCTGGCCGCCGTGCAGCCTCAGCTGTTAAAGCTCGGGCCGGAGTACCAGGCCAAGATCGTCGCCTCCTTCGGCTTCTCCCGTGGCGAGGACAAGTTCATGGCGCCTCCGGCGTGCGCGAACGCCCAGTCGAAGGAGGATCGCCAGGCCGCGTGCAAGGGCCTCCTCATCGCGGGCGTGCTCAAGGACGGCGATTGGAACATCGCCATGAAGTTCGCGCACGACAACGACATCCCGAACAACCCCGATCCGACGACGTACGACCCGGAGGCCCTCAACTGGGTGAACCCGAGCGACTACATCGACGCGGGCAACAAGTACATCGCGGACTACTGCGAGTCGCGCGACAAGGTGCTTCGAGGCCACAAGACCGGCGAGAAGACTCGCGTCTGCGTCAACGGAGTCGTCACTTGGACTCCGGGCGACGTCAACGTGGCAGAGAAGCGTGGCGGGCTCCAGACGGTCGTCTCGACCAAGGAGTACAACATGCAGATGCCGCACGTCCTCATCGGCATCGACAAGTGGATGCAGGACAATCGGAAGCTCGTCGACGCCTACATCGACGCTGCCCTCGAAGGCGGTCGACAGGTGCAGGTCAGCGACGCAGCCCTCGATGCGGCGGCCTTCGCGTCGGCCGACGCATACGGCGATCAGGATGCATCCTACTGGAAGACCTACTACCGGGGCATCGCGAAGTCCGACGCCAAGGGTCTCACGGTCTCCCTCGGTGGCTCGAAGGTCAACAACCTCCCCGAGAACAAGCGCCTGTTCGGGCTCGACCACGCCTACGCGAACGCGCTCGCCGCGACGTACACGACCTTCGGCGCGATCGTGATGCAGCAGTACCCGAAGGACGTCGCGTCCATCCCTCCTATCGACAGCGTGCTCGACACGTCGTACCTGCAAGACGTCTTGAAGACGTCGACGACCACGGCTCAGGCCGAGCGTCCCGTGTACACGCCTCCGACTTCGATCACGAAGGAGATCTCGTCGCAGTCGTGGCACATCAACTTCAAGAGCGGCAAGGCCGACTTCGGCAAGGATGCCGATCCGCAGCTCAATGAGCTGATGAACGGGCTCGTGATCGCCGGGAACACCGTCGTCAAGATCGAGGGCTACACGGACAACACGGGCTCTGCCGTGATCAACAAGGCGCTCTCCGAGGCTCGCGCCGAGGCGGTGAAGAAGTACCTCCAGGCGAACGCGCCCGGGAACTTCCCCGACAACCGCCTGACGGTCGACGGCTTCGGTTCCGACAAGCCCGTCGCGCTCAACACGACGACTGACGGTCGCGCGAAGAACCGGCGCGTCGAAGTCCGCGTGATGCACAACTGACACTTCAGATCGAGGATCTGACTGTGAAGGGCGCAAGAGAAAGTGCTCTAGGCCTTCCTTGCGCCATTTGCATTCACGATTGTGGCGATGAGTGTGAGTGTGAGTGTCACTGGTCTGATACCAACCTGCTAACAACAAAAGAAAGAAGAGAACAGATGCCCAAAACACAGAAGGTCCTGGCCTGCACCTGCGGCGACTGTCTCCACTGGGAGATCATCGGAGACGCCGTCACCCCCGGAGTGAAGCACAACAACGTCGTGCTCAAGTGCATGACCTGCAAGCACGAGTTCAAAGCGACCGTGCAGGTGGATCCGCACGAGAAGCTCGTCGAGGTCGACAAGGTCGCGTGAGCTGGGAAGTCTGGACGACAGACGATCCTCCGACGCGCGTTCGCGGCAAGATCCAAAGCCGCGAACGCGCCGAGAAGATCGCCTCTTGGTATCGAGACTGGGTCCGCGCCTTCCGGTGGGTCCGACCGCTGTCTTACGTCGTGCTTGAAGCGAAGGGGCCCCAGGTGCAGACGAGATCCATGTTCAACCGTCTTCTGACGCCGAACCAGACGTGGCGGAGTCGAGCCATGTTGGTCGACGTCTCCTTGTGGCTGATCGTCCTCGGGCTCTTCTGGATGACGAGGAGCCCCCTCGTTCCTCGTCCGCTCGACATACTCGAAGCCTTCCCCCACCTCATGGAGAAGGGCCTCGTCGGGAACCTGATCTCGTCTCTCGTCCTCAACATCGAGGCGCTCGCGCTCACGGCCGTCATCGGCCTCGGGCTCTCCTACTTGACCGTGCTGTCGTGGATGCGACCCATGGTCGCTGCGCTGACGAAGCTCCGCTTCCTTGGGTTCGTAGGTCTGACGTTCTTCTTCACGTTGGCTACGTCTGATGGTCACTCGCTGAAGCTGGCGATGTTGACCTTCAGCATGACCGTCTACTTCGTAACGTCGATGGCTGACGTGGTCAGCGCGATCCCGAGGCCCGCATTCGATTATGCGCGGACGCTGCGCATGGGCGAGTGGCGCGTCGTCTGGGAGGTGGTCATCAGGGGGACGAGAGATCAGGCGATCGACGTGATGAGGCAGAACGCCGCCATGGGCTGGATGATGTTGACCGTCGTCGAGTCGCTCGTCCGTTCCGAAGGGGGCATCGGAACGCTCCTCTTGAACGAGGACAAGCATTTCAAGATGGAGTCCGTCTTCGCTCTTCAGCTGGTCATCCTCGCCGTCGGCTTGGGGTTCGATGCCGGTCTCGCGTGGATCAAGCGCGTCCTCTGCCCGTACGCGTTCCTCAAGCTGGAGCGCCGATGATCGCGTACGAAGAGAAGGGGACGCTGCTGAGCCTCGACAAGGTGGGCAAGTCCTACGGCGACACGGTCGTGTTGAAGAACGTCACGGGCGTCGTCAAGGACATCTTCCGCGAGGGTCTCACGCAGGGGCAAGTCGTGGGCATCCTCGGTCCTTCGGGCATCGGGAAGTCGACGCTCCTGCGGATCATCGCGGGGCTCGAAGAGCCTGACTCGGGCGCAGTCCTCATCGGTTCCGACCAACATCCCACGCAGAGAGGTCAGGTCGGCGTCGTCGCGCAGGACTATCCGCTGTTCGCGGACAGGTCCGTGATGGACAACCTCGTCTTGGGGGCGAGCCGCGGAGGGAAAGCTGAACCGGCAGCATCGATCGCTGCCAAGGAGATCCTCGTCAAGTTCGGCCTCGACGGACGGCAGGACGCCTACCCGTCACAGCTCTCCGGAGGTCAGCGCCAGCGAGCCGCCATCGCCCAGCAGATCCTCTGTTCGAGTCACGTCCTCATCATGGACGAGCCCTTCGCCGGGCTCGATCCGGTGATGAAGGACATGGCGTGCCAGCTGATCCAGGAGGTCGCGAGCAGCGCGGAAGAGCTTTCGATCCTCGTCATCACGCACGACATCCGCGAGGCCATCAAGATCTCGGACGTGCTCTGGATCATGGGACGTGATAGAGATCCCTCCGGAAAAATAATCCCCGGCGCGTACATCAAGACGACTCACGACCTGAAGTCGATGGGGCTCGCGTGGAGGCCAGACCTCACGCACAGCCAGGAGTTCATGACGTTCGAGCGTGTGGTGAGAGATGAGTTCAAGACGCTCTGAAAAGCCCGTTATGTATGCCTACGTCCTCACTCGGTATGGGCGGCCGATCAAGGGAACGCTTGCTGAGTCGAAGTTGGATGCGTGGGACCTGGGCTATCGGGCGATCACGAAAATCCTGGGCGCTGACTGGGGTTCGAAGTTCTTCAAGCGCTTGCGTCAGTCTCAACGTTCAGCCGCTCAGTTCGATTTCAAGATCCTAAAAGTTCCTGTCGTTCCCATCGTAGTTACCCAAAGGTCCCGGTGATCACACCCATGAGAAAGTACGTCGTCTACCTTGCGAAGATCAGGCGCGAGGCGATCGTGGTCGAGGCTGAGAGTGAATTCGACGCCATCAAAATTGGACGTCGAGTCTCCAAGAGTCGTGACCCGTACCCCTGTTACGACGTCGAAGACGCTGACGAACCTGGCGCACGTCCTGTGATCGACGAGGATGCTCGTCTGGAAACCTACACCTGCATCTTCTGCGGCCACCAGGACGCGAAGGAGGCTTGGGGTCCCGGTCGGACGACATGCCCGTCGTGTAAGAAGCGCGCTCCGACGGCGTCAGAAGCATCAGAAGCTCTTGACCACATTCGAAAAACCACGACGTAAGCGCATCTGCGACGCCGCCGTCGAGGTTCTTCGTGAGACGAAGAATCCTGCCGTCATGTGGGGCGACGTCTGGCTCCTCCATACGATCGCAGAGCGTGCCAACTCGAAGTCATCAGGGAACGCGTGGAAGACGGAGAAGCGAGTCCTGTCTGCGCTCACGCGACAACCAGGCATCTTGGTGCCAAAGATGACCAGGTCAGGAAACGGAAGACGTCTTAGGATATTCCGCTTGCCAGAGGAGAATCCCGATGCCGAGAAAACCTCCTAAGTCCAAGGTCGTCTTCGTGAAGATTTGCGCCAAGTGTCGGAAACCGATCGAGCAGTGCTGCGGCGAGTGGTGGGAGTGGAAACGTACTCTCGTGCCATTGAGAAAGACCGTCTAAAGAATTTCTTCTTTTTCTCTTGTCCAAGATTCTCACTCGGCTCTATCCTCCTTCCTTCTGATTTGATCGGCGAGTGCCGAGCGAGTCCCCAAAGAGCGAAGGAGATCTACATGGCTGCTGACGAAGAGCGAGTGGGCGGACGAAGGGTCACCGGATCACGCGAGTACACGCTTCCGCCGGGCACGTACATCCAGGTGCAGGACGGCACGAGCGGCAAGATCAAGACGTACGTCGGTCCGACCGTCGTCACGCTGACGGGCAACGACTCGCCGATCGTGTTCGACTTCGAAGCTGGGGAAGGCGAGGCCGAGTTCAAGCCCTGCGACACGCTCAAGGAAGCTCTCCGCAAGAGCATCGTGGCTCCCGACGGCTTCTACGCCGTGCTCATGAACCCGGCGAAGGGCAGCACGCATCCGATCGACGGGGAGGTCAAGGTCTCGCCCGACCTCGACGTCGGCAACAAGATCGTCGTCAGCGGCCCGCGCATGTTCGCGCTGTGGCCCGGACAGTCGGCGAAGGTCATCCGCGGCCACCACCTCCGCAGCAACCAGTTCCTCATCTGCCGCGTCTACAACGAGATCGAGGCGCGCAAGAACTGGTCCCAGGCGAAGATGGTCAAGGCCGCTCCGGTCACGACCGAGGCGCCGGAGGCGACCGCAGTCGTCCAGTCGCAGTCAGGCTTTGTTGTGGATCCTCGTGCGATTCCTACCACGGTGGGCTACGCCGATCCTGCGAAGCCGTCCGCTCCCGAGGTGGCCGTCGTCGATCAGCTGACGATCGGCAAGCTCCTCATCATCAAGGGCACCGACTACTCGTTCTTCATCCCCCCGACCGGGATCACCGTTCTCGCGGAAAAGATCGAGGACGGCCTCGGCAAGGTGGTCGACGTCTACGTGCGCGACGCGATCACGTTGGAGCAGCTGCAATACTGCATCCTCCTCGACGAGGACGGCAACAAACGCTACGTCCATGGGCCGGCCGTCGTCTTCCCGGAGCCGACCGAGGACTTCATCAAGGACAGCCAGGGCAACAGCATCTTCCTCGCGGTCGAGCTGAACGCGATCCAGGGCATCCACGTCAAGATCTCGAAGGCCTACAAGGACGACGTCCTCGGCGACCTCAAGGAAGGCCAGGAGATCTTCATCACGGGCAAGCAGTTCCCGATCTACTTCCCTCGCGAGGAGCACGTCACCGTCAAGTACGACGGCAAGACGAAGTATTTCGCCGTCGCGGTGCCGGAGGGCACGGGCCGCTACGTCATGAACCGCATGACGGGCGAGGTGAAGCTCGTCGAGGGTCCGCAGATGCTCCTGCCGAACCCCGTCGAGGAGATCATCACGCGTCGCTTCCTCTCCGACAAGGAGTGCGACCAGTGGTATCCCGGCAACGCCGAGGCGAAGGAGTACAACCGTCAGCTGCGTGAGGTCGCGAAGAGCGCTCCCACGACGCGTGCGGGCGCGATCTCGGAGGGTGACGTCGAGCGAGGCTCTCGTCGCAAGGGGATGGAGTCCCTGCGGCCGGGCAGCGCTCACGAGGAGCTTCTGATGTACTCCGCCAGCGCCGGGCCTGTCGGCGCGACGGGGGCCCAGGGCGCTCAGGGGCCGGCTCACAAGATGACCCGGAGCGCCCTCATGGCGTCTTCGAACGTCTCGATGTCGAACGCCCAGACGATGGGCGATGAGATCAGCCGTGCGAGCACCTTCACGTCGCCGCGGACGATCACGCTCAACACGAAGTTCGACGGCGCTCCGCGCATCACGGTCTGGACGGGCTTTGCCGTCATGATCGTCAACACGAAGGGCAACCGACGGGTCGTCGAGGGGCCGGCCAACGTCCTGCTGAAGTACGACGAGACGCTGGAGTCCGCCTCGATGTCGACGGGCAAGCCGAAGACGACGGACAAGCTCATCGAGACGCCGTACCTGCGCGTCAAGAACAACAAGGTCGCCGACATCGTTCGGCTGGAGACGCTTGATCACGTCGTGCTCGACATCAAGCTGTCGTACCTCGTCAACTTCGAGGGCGACCCGAACCTGTGGTGGAACGTCGAGAACTACGTCAAGTTCATGTGCGACCACATGCGGTCGCTCCTGAAGGCCGCCGCGAAGGAGATCGGGATCGAGCAGCTCTACGCGAACCCGCTGCCGTTCGTGCGGCAGGTCGTCCTCGGCGGCAAGGACAAGGACGCGCCGGGGACCGAGTTCGAGGAGAACGGCATGAAGGTCTCCGACGTGGAGGTCCTCGACACCGTCCTCAACGACGGCGAGGTCGCCATGCTCCTCAAGAACACGCAGAAGGCGACCGTGCAGCGGTCGATCATGCTGGCCGACCAGCGTCGCGGGTACGAGGCGACGAAGGAGCAGGAGGCCATCAAGATCCTGACGAACGAGGTCACGTTCCTCACGACCTCGAAGGCCAGGGACATCGAGAAGAGGACGCTCGAAGAGACCTTCGGGATCATGCTCCTCAAGATCGAGAACTCCGTCACGGAGTGGGGCAAGCGCCTGGCGCTCAAGGAGGCCGAGGAGCTGGTCACCGACGCCATGCACGAGGCTTCCCTCGGCAGGTCCAGGGCGGCCGACGAGCAGCGGCTGGAGCTGGAGCGCGAGGAGCAGAAGATGCAGCTGGAGCTGCTCGTGGCCCAGGCCGACAACGTGGTCAAGCGCATGGGAGCCCTCGCGGGCCCTCTGTCCGAGGCCCTGCTGTCCCTCTCGGCACGCGAGACGTTGGTCAAGATCTCCGAGTCGCTGTCCGTCCAGAAGCTCGCGGGCGGTCAGAACGTCGTCGACGTTCTCGGGGAGATCTTCGACAAGTCTGCCCTCGGGGACGTGATGAAGGGCATCGCGGCGAAGGCCGGCATGGCCGCCATCAGCCTGAACGGCAAGGCCGCGCTTCCGTCGGCTGACGCGAAGTCGTAGCAGCACCCGAGGGGGAAGGTCGCGAGATCTTCCCCCTCTTTCGTCTCTCGCGGCGCGGACGGCGACGCGCAAGCTGATCCCGCAACCTCCTGACGCCATCGGGAGTGGGATTTGTCATCAGGCAAAGATCTCCTTTCCGGCTCCAGGTTTTTTCTGGAGCTGTTTAGGGCCTGACAGCTACGCCTGACGAGCGACAGTGGGTTCAATTCCCATCGAGAGGCCGAATGAGCGACATTTCCGAAGAGCTAGAAGAGCGTGCTCGCTACTGCATCGACGTGCTCTGCGTCGAGTTCGACGACGGCGGGAACACGCTCTGGGTGCAGGGGCGGACGGGGACCGTCTTGCGCATCAAGCTCTCGGGCAAGATCAAGGTCGACCTGTGTCCCGAGAGCTTGTCCGGCAGCCATGCCGATGTCGAGGCTCAGGGCGACATGCGCTTCTGCGTGGGAAACGATCGGCATCAAGAAGAGGGGTGAGGTGTACGAATGGCGTTCGTTTTGTTGATAGAGCAGCCGCTCGGCAAGGGCAGTACGAAGAAGACTCGGATCCTTCCTCTCAAGGACGAAGAGGAAGAGATCTGCCAGTTCGAGACGGCCGAGGCTGCGAAGGAAGCAGCGAAGGGTCACCACTGGGAGCACGTGTGGAACTGGTACGTGATCGACCTCGCCGACGGCGGCGTCGTGCAGGGGATGTGACGTGGACGTCAAGAAGGAGAAGGCGCCTCTCGTCGAGTACGCACGTGCCTCCGGCAGGTACGTTTACGTCAGGACCTATATGGATGGCTTGGCCGAGATCAAGACGTCGCTTCTCTTCAAGACGTCTGAGGAAGCCGCCGAGTGCGCGCGCGTGCTGAGGGAGGCCAGGAAGCCATGAGCAAGCCGCTCTGGATGACCTGGCCGGGTCCTCCCGGCTGCACCTGCGACCTCACCAAGCCAGCCAAGGACCGCTGCACGAAGGGCGGATGGATGCGCTGCCACGGCGCGACTCAGCTCTTCAACGCGCAGATGCGGTACAGGGACAAGGTCGGCACGGCCGGCGGCGATCATGCGCTGGCTGTCGGCACGTTCAAGATCAAGAGTCGTCGCAAATGAAGAGCCTCGCGGTCTCCGACGCGCAAGAGGTCGACGTCGAGCCGAAGAAGCTCGTGACGCTCGCTCAGGAGGAATGGCAGCAGCTCCGAGGTGACACCATCTGCGCCCGATGCGGCTGCGAGCTTCGCACGCATGTGTGGATGGTAGGCGGTGGGATCGTCGGAGAGTGCCGTCTGCACGGGAGTGCCTGCGAGGAGATGGTCATCGACGAAGACTTCGAGAGCCTCAAGAGGTCCCAGCCCGAAGGCTGAAAGATTTTTTATTTTTTATCTTGCGTAAGATACTGGTCTGGGTTTAGGATGGTTTTCGTCAGGTCGCTAACGCTGACCGTCAAATGAGGAGACAACCCATGAGCCCGACCACCGAGACTGTGAAGCGCAAGAAAGTCGCCATCGTCGACGCGTCCCGTTCGAACATCTACAACGTCGACCCGGCGTCGCTGACGCTCGTGTTCGACGTCAAGCACCCGCTCTACGACAAGCGCGTCCACCTTCCGATCGACGAGGGCATGGTCGCCTCGATCATCGCCCACGGAGTCATCGAGCCCGTCATCGTCCGCAAGAACGGCCCCCTCTTCGAGGTCTCCGCGGGCCGTCAGCGCACGAAGAACGCGATCGAGGCCAACAAGCGCATCGTGGCCGAGGGCGGGACGCCTCGCAAGATCCCGGTCATCATCCGCAACGAGAACGACTCGTCGGCCTCGTCGACCAACAGCATCACGAACTACGTCTCGCTCGGGGACGACATCGTCACGCGGGCCGAGAAGGCCAACGACGCACGTCGCCGCTTCGGCAAGTCGGACGCCGAGCTGGCGGTCGACTTCCACACGACGGTCAACACGATCAAGACGTGGGCGAAGCTCGACACGCTGTCCTCCGTCGTCCAATCCGCCATCCGGACGGGCCAGGTCGCCTTCCACGCGGCCGTCGAGAACCTCGCCGACCTGACGCGCGAGGATCAGGACGAGGCCCTCATCAAGCTCATCGAGTCCGCTCCCAAGAAGGGCGGCAGCAAGGGCGGCAACGGCAGCGGCGACCCAGTCGAGAAGAAGGAGTCGGCCCTGGCTCGCCTCCGCCGTCTCTACCGCGACGAGGAGGCGATGGCGGCCCTCAGCAGCCAGACCCGCATCACCATCGAGTGGGTTTTCGGCAAGGCCACGCACGGCGACCTCGTGGCCTCGAACGGCCGCCTCTCCGAGTTCGTGAGCGGCATCGCCAAGAAGAAGATCACGGGCAAGGGCAGCAGCGGGAAGTCGGGCAAGTAGTCATGAAGACCTTCCGCGAGGCGTTCGACGGCATGCGCGCGGCCCTGGAGCGCGTGTCCGCCCAGTTCGTCAACAGGGACGGCATGACCGGCGGCAATGCCGTCGACATCGCAAAGAGCGTCCTCGCGGAAGTGGCTGCCGCCAACATCGACAATCCTGAGCTGCCGACACGCCCGAAAGATGTCCTGCCCTGCTCGGAATGCGGTGGCAAGAAGGGACATGTTCCCGGTTGCGAGGCGGGTGCGGCGCAGGCTCGCGACTATATGGCGGAGCGAGTCGCTGCGCTGTCGGGTCGCACCCTCCGTTCGTTTACGGTCGAAGATCGCGACACCGTGAAGTTAGTCTTCGAGGACGGCATCGTGCTCTACATCGGTCATCGCCAGATCGACTTCTCCTCGCGCGGCATGGTTCTCAACGTGAGGACGTCCATAGAGGAATCACGGAGGGACTGATGAAACGGATCGGACTCGTCATCTACCTGCTCTTCTGCACTTGCACCGCTATGGTGGGGTACACGAGGCATCACAGCATTTTCTGGTCAATCGGCGACTACTTCTGTGCGCCGTTCGCCTGGGTCAAGTGGCTGATCTTCCATCAGGTGAGCCTGTCGATGATCAAGTCGACGTTCTCATTCTTCCTGAGCTGAGCCATGGTCGACGTCTTCGGGATCGACCTCGGCGAGCTTGTGGCCGCTTTACACAACGGGACAAAATCCGTCGGCATGGGACTCACGCACGACATCGGCCATGACATGACCGCCGACGAAGCCCGTCAGCTGTATCCGGACCACGTGCGCGGCGTGAACATGAGCTTCGATTGGTTCTGCGGCCGACCGCTGAAGGTTCGCATCGACCTGTCGTCGAGCAAGCTCTACAACGCAGATCTCTACGACAGAGACGCGCCCGGCGGCGATGGTGCCTGCCAGAAGGCCGTCGATCTCGCGCGCTCGCGCTCGCCACGCGCCGTCGAGATCGAAAGCGTCGACCAGAAGCAGATCATCGAGTAGCTCTATGAAGAAGATCCTGACCCTCAAGGCCGTGCAGAAGCTGGAGGCGAGAGCGCGCAAGCTCTCTGTCGCCTTGGCTCCGCCATGCCCGAAGTGTAAGGAGAAGACCGGCGTCTGTAGCCGAGCGATGGTCCTTCGAAAAACCTTCACGCGGAGCGACTGGAAGCGTCAGCAGAAGCGATTCAAGAAGGTCTTAGGCCGTCAGTATGTGAGTCAGCCGTACGTGAAGCGCGTGCCCGAGGTGAACTACATCTGCATCAAGTGCAAAGGCGACGTCCTCAGAAGGCCGATGACCGCGACGGAGATCGGCGTCTACCACGCCAGCGATGCGGGTCGAGACGCGCGCACGAGCGCCATGTTCGCGCCGTGGCATGCTTTTCATAAAAAGTTCGCGAACGCGAAATCGAAGACTCCAGAGAGTGCGTGGAAGTTCCAGGGTTGGGACTTCATCAAGCGGATCGAACGCTACATCGAGTCCGTGTCGAGCATGGAGCTTCTTCGATGCGACGACAGCGTCCATGCTGGCTCGCGGATCCTCGTCGTCCACCACGAGCTTCCCGACTACTACTGGGGGACGTCGTTCCTATACATCCCCCAATGCACGGGCGAGCCGCCGACGGAGTTCTTCTTCTACGACAACCACGCGCGAGGCTTCCTCTCCGTCATGAAGAAGATCGTCGGCAAACACCTGAGGAAGGGCGAGCGGTCGTGAGGACCCAGTTCCAACCGAAGGACTTCTGGATCGCCGTCAAGCGCCTCGGTCATCAGACGACGAAGGACGAAGACAACAAGATCGAATGCAGTCGCTGTGGCGTGGACATGCATCCGATCATGAATAGCGTCGTGAAATCCGGCCGCCTCATCGCAGGCGTCATCCCGCGCTGCCCCGGCCATCGTCCTCTCAACTATTTCGTGTATCGACGGCCGACTATTCGTGAGCTGCTGGAGCGCCTCGCGAACGTGCGCAGGAGAGATGAACCATGAGCAGAGACGCCATCCTCAAGGACGCCAAGGGCGTCAGGCACTCCTACGACAACATCAAAACGCAGGGCTTCCTCGAAGGGCATGCTCCTGGTGCGAGGGCCGTCATCTCCTTCATCAAGGAGAAGGCGACCAAGGCCTTCGTCGAGGACAACGACAAGGAGGCGATGCTCCTGCGTAGCCTCGCGAAGGAGATCGAGAACCGGCTAGTCCAGCCGATGCTGAATCGCGCGACGGTGAACAAGGTCGATCACCCCGAGACGCTCGAAGATTGAAGCATGGCCGTCAGGTTGACAGGGAAGCAGCGTCAGATTCTCAAGGCCCTCGCCTCCGGGCGCACGGACCTCGTGAACGACGCCTACTCGGAGCACGTCGTCGTGGGACAGCCTTCCAGGTATGAACGCACTTTGGCCATCTTGGCAGATCGAGGACTGGTGCTATGGGCGGAAGACATCTCGGAGGTTCAGATCACCGCGCTCGGTCGCGAGGCGATCGGGTTGGCGTGAATGATGATCACGCTAGCAGCAGCCGTGCTCCTCTGCGGCATCTTCTTCTGGTGCGAGCTGGAGAAGAGCTACGTTCGGGCCTGTCCTGGCTGCTGGGTCGTCCGTGGAGTCTTGATCGTCGTGTTGGCGGCGTGCTTGTCATGAACGACCATAATCTTTTCGACAAATTCTTAGTCTCAGAAATGAGAACGCCCGACGATCTGGTCCGTCTCCTCGACGAGGCCACGGTCAGGATGAGGGCTGCCAGGGCCGGCGATCCGCAGTGGACGACTCCGTTCGTCGTCACGACGAGGATGTTGGTCGAGGCAGTCGTCGTCGGGCACATGAGGGCTTGGGAGGAGCCGCCGAAGGCTGCTTGGTGCGATCCGATCGTCGCCGAGTGGGCCAACTACCTCGGCACGTGCTTCAAGGACGACCTCGACGGCAAGAAACAGACCCTCATCGTGCTCATGCCGTGCGTGTCCGCGTGGCTCCGCGACCTCCCCGGGTACTCGCGTGTGTCCTCGCGCTACTTCGACATGGAGGCGGCCGAGCAGAACATCGCCGCCCATCTCCTCCGAGAGATCAGAGAGAACGCCCGAGGTAGATAGAAGATGCGTCGTCCGGATGAAAATGATGATCCAGATCGTGAAGTGCGGCGCGTGCTGCTGTTCGTCGCGCGTGCGTTGCAGCTGATCTGTTTTTTGGGTCTGCTCGCGATCGGCGTCTTCCTGTTCCTGTGTGCGAGGGGACGATGATCGGCTGGGGCGACCTCTTCGAAGAGGGCGACGAGATCTACGTCGACCAGTCTTTCCAGTGGTCCTGGCCGGTCTCCACGGGCTACACGCCCCACGGCATCAGGAAGATCGACAACGAGTTCGGGATGGCCATCCGCGCCGCGACGACGATGGCCGAGTGTCGCAAGATCGCCGAGTTCTTGATGGCCTGCCCGAGCCTGCATCTCGTGCTCAAGGAGAACTTGATGCTCAACCTCGTGAACGTCATGACGGCGATCTTGAACGGTAACGAGCTTGTGCCAGATCACGCCTGCACGAGCGCCTGCTTCAAGGACAGGTGGTTCCGAACCTGCCGGAAGAAAGCTTTCAACCCTCTCGTCGACAGGTTCGGCGAGATCCCGCTGGAGACATGATGACGAGCAAGATCACAATCAAGAAGTCGAAGCGCAACGGCACGACCATCACGTTCAAGGGCTCGGCCGCGAACCGGATATTCGCCCAGATGTCAGCTGACCTCGGCGGCAAGGACGCGGCAAAGAACATGGTCCCCGGCACCGAGCTTCACCGAATGACGACTGAAGAGATCGCCAAGAAGTCGTCCACGGAGAAGTCGCAGGACGTCTAGCTTCCATGTGGGTGATCATGATGGACAACGGCCAGCCCGTCGGCTGGCCGACAGCGCTGACCTTCAAGACGAAGAAGGAGGCGAGGATCCGTCTTCAGAATCTCAACCACCAGGCCGGAGGCGTCCTGGGCGAGCTGAAGCTCGAAGAGATCTCCCAGGAAAAACTGAAGGTCCTTTGTGCGCAGGACGAGAGAAGAGTCACGAAATGAGTGGCAAGGGAATCATCTATCACCGCGACGGTCGACGTCAGGTCGTCATAGATCGCACCGCTCGAAAGAGTAGCGGACGATGCATGGTCACCAATCAGACGCCGACACCACCCACCTTCGATGGTGACCGCTGCTCGACGTTCGAGGGCGTCACATGTCGCCGTATCGCTACGACCCTGCTCGCAGATGGAACGCCGTCGTGTGATGAGCACGCGAGTCGCGACGGTATGGAAGACGAAAATGCTCAGGTGCTGCCCGACTACTGGGTTGATCCTGAGTAAAATTATCTTGACTAAAATAGTGGTGCCGGTAGGGTAGCTGGCGAGGAGACAACCATGAGCTACGAGACGCTGAAGGGTGGCCGGGTCGACATCAAGGTCTGGACCCAGATCGCGGAGGTCGAGAGCCAGGCGCTCGACCAGCTCCGCAACATCGCGTCGCTGCCCTGGGTGGTCCACGTCTCGGTCATGCCGGACGTCCACTTCGGCAAGGGCGCGACTGTCGGGTCCGTGATCGCGATGAAGGATGCCGTGTCGCCGGCCGCCGTCGGCGTCGACATCGGCTGCGGGATGGGCGCGATCCGCACGACCCTGCGGGCGAGCCAGCTGCCCGACGACCTGTCCGCCCTTCGCGCTGAGATCGAGCGCCTCATCCCCGTCGGCTTCTCAGGCCACGAGCACGCGGTCGGCCGTGGACGCATGCCCGAATCGGTCAAGCGCGAGGCCGACGTGCTCTGGTCCGAATTCGCCATGCTCGACGGCGGAGTCTCCGATCTGGAGAAGCGCGCACGCGAGCAGTCCGGCACGCTCGGCGGCGGCAACCACTTCATCGAGCTTTGCCTCGACGACGGCACGTGCGACTGCATGGTCGGCGTGGGCGTGCCCGCCATGGGCTGCTCCGACTGCAACGAGACGGGGAAGCGAGACCCGTTCGTGTACATGGTCCTGCACTCGGGGTCTCGGAACATCGGCAAGACCTTGGCGGAGATCCACATGGGCAAGGCGATGAAGCTGACCCACAACGAGCTTCTGCCAGATCGCGATCTCGCGGTCTTCCTCAAGGGCACGCCCGAGATGGACGCCTATCGTCGTGACCTCTTCTGGGCGCAGCGCTACGCCTTCCTCAACCGGAAGGTGATGTTCGTGCTGTACGCCGAGGCGATGAAGAAGTTCTTCCCAGAGGTCGAGTTCGGCGACCCGATCCTCTGTCACCACAACTACGTCTCGGAGGAGGTCCACTTCCGAGAGGACCTCGTCGTGACCCGCAAGGGTGCGATCCGGGCGGGCCTGAACGACTACGGCATCATCCCCGGCTCCATGGGCACGCGCTCGTACATCGTGCGCGGACGCGGAAACGCCGACTCGTTGATGTCGGCGAGCCACGGCGCGGGCCGGCGCATGAGCCGCGGGGCCGCGAAGCGCAAGTACACGATCGCCGACGTGGAGGCTCAGACGAAGGGCGTCGAGTGTCGCAAGGACGAGGGGATCATCGACGAGATCCCGTCAGCCTATAAGGACATCGACGTCGTCATGAAGAACCAGGCCGATCTCGTCGACACGGTCGCCATCTTGAAGCAGGTCCTCTGCGTCAAGGGTTGATCCTCGTGGCCGGTCGCAAGAGAAAGCCTCAGCCCGCCGTCGACCCTCGCGTCCTCATCAACATGTACCGTCGTGACGCGAAGACGAGGCGCGATCGTGCCGCGAAGACGAGCGGCACGGTCGCGGCGGAGCTGATTCGTACGGCGGAAATGATGGAAGCGAAGGCGACGAAGTTGGAAGGTGAATCTCATGGCTGATCTCGACCACGACTCATTGCCGACGCTCGAAGCGAGGCTTTCGATGCCAATCTCCAACATGTCGCTCACGAACTTCGTGAAGGGGCGGTTGATCGACGCGCGGATCACGACTCTTCGAGACCTCGTCCAGAAGAACGAGACGGATCTCCTCAAGCTGAGGAGCTTCGGTCGCAAGAGCTTGAGGGAGGTGAAGAACTGCCTGGCCCAGATGACGCTCTCGCTGGGCATGAAGCTGGATCAACACGGCGACGAGGGTGCCTTGGATCCTGTGATCTACCAGCTGGTAATGACGCAGAATCGTCAGCTGAACGACACCGTCAACATGTTGAGGGCTGAGAAGAAGCAGCTCTATGACGAGGTCGACGGCCTGAGAGCCGCCAAGAGCGCCGCGGAAGGCAAGCTCCGAGAGTTCTCGGAGGCCAAGGACGTCGAGGAGAAGCTGGCTACGACCGTCTCGAAGGCCGAGAAGATCGCCGCCTCCGTCTCCGATCCGTCTCTACGTCCGACCGCCTACGCCTTCGCTCTCCAGACGATCTACGCCGCGAGTCGGCCGAACCAGATGCGCATCCCGATGGGTATGCCCTTGTTCCTGGGGTTGTGACATGACCAAAGAAATCGTCTACGTCGACGGTCTGAAGGTCTGCCCCAAGTGCGGCTGGCAGATCGCCGAGAGGAACCACGGAAGAACTTGTCGGCCTGAGCTGGGCAGAGACGCCAACGATATCGCCGTCAAGCTCGGTCAGATGGGCGTCGACGTCCCCTCGACCAAGCACGGCTACGGCCCTCACACGATCGCCTTCAAGCCGCACACGGAAATCTCGATTACCTTCGGCTGCATCGGGGACGGTCGTTTCGAGATCTCCTTGCACTGGATCAAGGACATCGACGTCGACATCGCCGCCAAAATCGTGCAGTCGCTGGTCGACTGTGCGAAGTTGGAGCCGGAGTCCCGGAGATGCACCTGCGGCGGCGATTACGGCCAACACTTCTACATGCCTGGCCCGAGGGCCTGCGACCATTGTGCGACGTGCCAGGGCTACGTCGCGAGGATCGAAAAGAAGCCTGTCGCCGAAAAGGACTCGTGAAGATGAAGACCAAGAATAAAGCCTTACGACTCGGCGTATCAGGTCGCAACGTCACTATTTCCGTCGGCGGCATGGAGGCGTTCATGCCGGACCTGAAGACTCAGATGTACCTGACGCAGACCTTCTCGCCCCGTCGCGCTCGTCAATACGCGGCCAAGCTCATCGAGCTGGCCGCCGTCGCCGACGGGACCTCTCCGGTCGTTCGAGCCGCAGGCCAGAAGCCGACCGAACCGGCCGTCACGACGACGCCATGAAGAAGATTCTCTACAAGCTCGGCTGGTCCGGCGGCGACAACTGGGGCTTCCACATCGGGCTGACGACGCCCGACGGCCTGCACCACATGTTCGAGGACGGCACCTTGTTCACGGCCGGCGGCCGGACGAGCTACGCCTCCTCGACCCCCGAAGAGGCGATCGTGTCGGCTGAGGCTCGTATGGCGTTGGCCATAGATGAAGCTCAGCGCAGGGTCAACAGCGCACAGAGAGAACTGGACAGCAGCCAGAAGCTCGTCGGTGCGCTCGAAAAACAACGCCTCGAACTTCGCGTGGAAGGCACTCTCATGAAAGAGTGCTTGCAGCTCGTCGAACAGTTCTTCAAGGGAGATCTCCACAGGACGAGGGCCTGGTTCAAGGTCCCGAACCCGCTGCTCGGTCAGATCTCCCCCGACGACATGATCAAGATGCACAGGGTGGAGAAGCTCCACAAGTTCATCACGGGTCAGATGGCCGAGAACCCGCCCGCCACCTGAAAAGGGAAGACCATGTCATTCATCCTGACCTTCCTGGGAGTCGTCGTCGTCGCAGGCCTGTGGCTGTTCGTCTACACGCAGCTCGGCATCATCCCCAAGGGATACTGGGAGAGGCTCGGCAAGAGCCTCTTCGGAGTTGCCCCGTCGGAAGGCCGCACAGCCTCGTGGGACGTCAAGCATGGTATGGGCGCTTGGAAGCCGTTCAAACCACGACCTCGCAAGGAAGGTACGCCTGACGAAGATCTCGAAGAAGAGGAGGTCTTCCACGACGTCTTCGACGTCATGGATAGGATGAACGTCAACCAGGTCGAGTCGTTCAAGGCCTACGGCCACCGGACCTTCTACTTCACGTGCAGCAGGTGCAAGCAGAAGAACCGGTTGGGGACCGACCTCGCGAAGTTCAAGAAGGCCGGCTGCGGCAAGTGCCACGCGAAGTTCTTCGGCGGATCGTCCGATGACGTCGGCTCGCAGTCGAGCGACGATAAGAACAAGGACGACAAGGACAAACGAGCCAACTGATGTTGATCGCCAGCCCCGACCTTCTCCGAGATCCGTCTGTTCCAGAAGGCGTGAAGATGTACTTCCGCGACTACGCGAAGGAGACCATGCTTCTCGGCCAGGTCGTCCTGATCATCAGCCAACGATTGCACTGGAACCACGAAGACCACGCAGCATTCTTCCGAAGGGAAAAAGGCGTGGGCCCGAGTCACACCATAAATCATATCGAATACGACAAGCTCACGCCCGAACGTGAAGACAAACGAGAAGGCGTGAAGCCGCGAAAGTTCTACAACGTCGGGATCTCTGCATGGATGCGTGAGCACGAGCTTGCGGGGGGCAAGCTCGTCGCTCACTTGAACGAGGTAGGTGAACGGCACGACAGCAGCTTCTTCAGTGACGATTGAAGCGCTGAACCCCCTGGTACCGGGAGAGCAGACATGTTGGTGGTGAAGACGTTTTCGGCGACGAAGTCGCGTGACAGGGACGAGCTGGGCGACAAGGTGACGAGGTACGTGCGTGCGGCGTGGGCTGCGGGCGCGATCTCGATCGAGAAGGAGCTGCGTCAAAGCTCCGATGCCGAGTACCACTGCATCTCGATAGTGCTCTTTCTCGAAGTGCCCGACCGGGCGTAAGATAGTCGCAGGATGAAGGACCTCTACAAGATCCTCGGCGTCCCCCACGACGCCGATTCCGCTGTGATCAAGAGCGCCTACAGGCGTCTTGCTCGCGAGCTTCACCCTGACGCGACGGGCGGCAACAAGGCCAAGACCGAACGTTTCAAGGAGGTCTGCGCCGCCTACGCCATCCTGGCCGACGACGGCCGCAGGCGGGAATACGACCGAGAGCAGAAGGCTCGACCGGCCTTCACGGAGACGGGCTCCGTCTTCGGTCCGCTCTTCGATGACCTCGTCGTCAGGGTGTCCGAGCAGGGCGTGAACTCGGGCAACGTCGATGACCTCCTGAAGCAGTTCATCGAGATGACCGTCGACGTGCGCGACAACCTGCCGAAGCGGGCCGCGACTGCGACCCAGTCTGCCGGCGGCATCATGGAGATGATCGAGCAGATCTTCGGCACGCACGTCGAGGTCGGCGGCGGCAGGAAGAAGTCACCGTGAGCAAGGGACGAGCAGGTGCCTACGGCTACGTGGTGGCCACCGTAGGCAACGGAGTCGTTTGCCTTGTCACCTGGCGATCGTCACCGAGATGGTTGATCGGGATCTTGCTCGCTTCCATCGCTCTCACCGCCGTCGCGTCGGTGGCGACGATCTACGGGTGCATCAAGGGCTGGGACAAAGAGAAGGCGATCACATGAACGCTGTTGAACAACCTCGCGTCGAAGAGATCTCACTCGGCGATGACGTCATGATCAACCTCTGGAACGAAGTCTGTCGGATGACGCCGAAGGAGACCTTTGAATCTGCGACGGCTCTCTGGCAGAAGACGTGGATGTCTCTTCCTCCTCAGAAGGGAAACTACCCAGGACCTCCAGGTCTAGTCGGATGGCCGAGCGACGGTATGCCCCTCGATCAGAAAGAGATGTACACGCTCAGCACCATCAACACGTTGGAGCAAGTCCTGAAGATGCGACGTGAAGTTCAGGCGTTCACATGAATGAGATCGTATGCCCCGGCGTGGAAGAGGTTTCGCTCGACGTCAACGTCGGAGACACCGCGGGTCCCATGGAGATCTGGCCAGGCGACCAGCCCTTCCCCCCGATGGAGACGGATCGGCAGTGGGACGACTTCATCAGCCGCTACGACCTGTCGGAAGTCTTCGGCAAAGGCAAGCTCCTGACGACCTCACAACACGGCTACGTCGTGGAGACCAACATCACGTACCCCATGAAAGAGTGGCTGACCCATGGCTCCGGCAAGCTCTGAGACGACCTTCGCCGTCGCCGACGTCGAGGAGATCGCGAACATCAAGGCGCCGCCGGTCCCCCTGGGAGCGATGCGGTGGTTCGAGCCGGACCCGGAGCAGGCCTTGGGACGGATCATGCGCCGTCTTCCTCCTCTGATGCTTCCGCATCAAGTCGAAGCCGTCCAAACCTTCTGGAGGACTTGGAGCCGATGACGAACGAGCTGGAGAAGCCGGCCGTCGAAGAGGCGTCCCTCGCCGGTCCGAACGTCGTCGACTTCCTGGCCAAGACGATCGCCGAGGCGAAGGCCATCCTCTTCACCTACGAGAACTACGGTGACTGGTACGGATGCCTCCAGCATGCCGTCTCCTTCCTGGAGGGCTGCCAGCAGTCTGGACCTCCCGATGGAACCACGAGCGTCCCGGGCTTCGAACCGGAGAAGATCCGCCGCCCATGAGCGGCGAGGAGATCGTCGTCGCTGAGTCGGAAGAGGTCGACGCGACGACCAACCCTGCCGCGGAGACCGCCGTCCTCGTCGCCGTCGATCAGTGCAAGACCTGCGGCTGCCTCTGGCGTCTCTTCTCCGACAACATGTATTCTCTTGTTCCAGGGATGACGTGTCAGCCGTGTTGCGACAACGTTCGGATGGATACGTGGCGCGTCTATCCCCTCAACGGCGGCGCATCCCTTGCCGATGAACAACTCGCGATGCTTGTCAGAGGATTGAAGTGACCTACGCCGAGCAAGTCGCCCAGCAGAAGCAGAAGCTCTCGAAGGTCCTCGGGAGGTCGGCTGCCGGCGTGCAGTGCAAGTGCGGCGAGTACCACTTCATGGGCGGCAAGGTCACCGACGTCCGCTTCCTCGGTGACGTCTCGACCGAGCGAGGCGTCGTTTGGGACGCTCTCAACCCTCTGTCGTGGGACCTTCAGATCACCCCGGAGGATGATGGCAAGGGCAACGCCCAGTCTTGGCACGCCGGTCTCACTCACGTTATGAGCGATTCTGAGATAAGATCCCTCTTCCTGGTTTTGAACTAGCAGCAAGCTTTCAGTGAGGGAGATCTCAGATGACGTCAATCGCCGTGAGGAGCATCGCCGTCGCTGACGAGCACGGCGGAGGAAGCGCATACGAGTGGGAGGTTTTAGAAGACGGAAGGATCGTGAGGAGCGGCGTGGCGCCGACCATGCTCGAAGCTGCCATGCATGCCGGAAACGCCGTCTACGACGTGTGGGGCTACGCCGAGGGATCGGGGCGGCTCGCGATCGTCGGCGAGAAGGCTCAGGTCCTCAGCCGGGAGGAGCTTTCGCAGATGTTCGACGTGAACCTCTCGTACGAAAGGAGCGGACTGTCTCCTACGCAGGACGTGTCCGACGAGGCCAATCCCGCGTGAAGAACCTTATGCGCGTCATCAGCTGCTCCTGCGGCGACAAGTTCCAGACTCCTTGGGAGGTCTACATGGCCAACGACGGCACGCTCACGCCCGATCAGAAGGACGAGTTCGTGCTGTGGCTCTCAGGGCATGACACGTCGTCGCACGTCAAGATGATGTCATTGGTCGAGTCCTCGAAGACCAACTGAAGGGTGTAGCCATGGGGATACCGCTCAAGGACATAGCCAAGGACCCGACGCTCCTCGACAGGTTGGGGCGTTCGAAGCCAGTCTGTGTCGAGTGTGGCAGCGTGGAGATCTACGGTGGCGAGTGCCAGGACTGCTACTACGACGCTCTCGGCAAGCTGGTCGAAGAGCATCCGATCCCCTCCGCAGGGATACGGAGATCATGACTCATCAAGAACGTTTGGAGGACATCGCGAAACGCCCTGAGGCGCACAAGCACGTCTTCGAGACGCTTCAGATCTGCTGCATGGAGGACGGTGCGCTCGACTTGCAGCTGCTCGACGCGCACGCAGCCCACGTCGACATGGGCAGCAACGGAGGCGTCCGGTGCGACGTCCGTTCGGGTCCGTGTGCGTGTGGCGCCTGGCACTGAGATGATCACGAAGCTGCGCGCGGTCGTTTGGGCCTTCTCCTTCGGCATCTTCTTCCACATGTCGATGAACGAGAAGCATTCGATCTTCGCTTCGATGGGCCTGGGCGTCTTGTACACGGGGATCGTCGACATCCTCATCGGTGGCGCGACTCGGGACGACTTCGACTCATGACGACTGCTCTAGACGCGCCAGCCGTCGAAGACGGCTCGGTCATCGACCAGCCACCGGTCGAAGGCTTTCCCATCGACAAGTCGATGTGGGGCGACGGGCCCTGGCAGACCGAGCCCGACTACGTGCCGTTCTCCTGGAACGGGTACGACTGCCTCATCATGCGCACGACGATCGGAACGCTCAGCGGCTACATCGCGGTCCCGTCAGAGCATCCGTGGTACACCCTGTCAGCAGAGCACGTGCCGGTTCTAGTTCATGGTGGGCTCGAATGGACTGGGGCCGGCAACGACCAGTTCAGGCGCGCGTCTCGCGAAGACGTCGTGTGGTTCGGCTTCTCCTGTGGCCACAGCGGCGACTACTATCCCGTCGACGAACTCCTCTACAAGTTCGATCCGAGGTTGGATAGGAGCGACCAGATCACTCGGAAAGAGCAGTACAAGACGATCGAGTACGTGAAGTTTCAGATCAAGTATTTCTGTGACGAGGCGACGAGGGCATTGGCATGGAAGACGGCATCGGGATGGAAGACAACATGAGCGACGACGAGATCGTGATGTACCTGATCGTGAGGTCGAGCCTCGGAATGCCCAAGGGCAAGATCGCCGCACAGGTCGGCCACGGCGTGCAGCTCATCATCCGCGCCGTCGAGGCTCAAGGTGGCCCCCGAGACAAGCTCTGGCTCGAAGAGTGGGAGCTTCAAAGCTACACGAAGCTCGTCCTCAAGGCCGACGACGAGGAGTTCTTCAAGCCCCGTTCAGCCTTCGGCAGGTACGTCGTCGACGAAGGTCGTACCGCCGTCGAAGCGAGGTCGCGGACCGTCTACGCGATGGCGCCCATGCCGAAGAGTCGGGCGGCTCCGTACGTCGAAGGGCTGAAGCTGCTTTGATGCTGCGCGGGCTCTCCACGTTCGAGGAGTACGACGGCCCCGTCGTCGACGCCATCGAGTTTTCCGGCAAGAACCGGGGTAGACGCCTCCAGGTCGCGGCCGATCTCAAGAAGAAGGCCAAGGTACTGAGCGTCCACCTCCCGGTCTTCCAGGACGTCAAGGACGTCCCGGACGAACTGTCGTTCGACCAGGACGACGTCGACTACTTCGTCGCTCACGTGACGAAGAAGTGTGGTCTATCAAACTGGGAAGACGCGTGGAAGCACTACGTGGGGCACGGCAAGAAGGTGCTCTTCGAGAACCACAACCAGGCGTGGCACCCGACCGATGCCGGCATCATCCACGCCTACCAGTTCAAGTCGCTCGTGGAGGCTGGCCACGAGCTGTGCCTCGACACTGGACACATCCTCCAGTCGAACGTCTCGTTGTCGCGGGACGAGTCCGAGTGGCGCGACCTCTGCGAGGCCTCGTTCGAGGCCTTCGTACAGTTGCCGATCGCCGCAGCCCACATTCACACGATAGATCGATACGGCGGCCAAGATCATGCGCTCGAAGGTTACGACATCGGCCCGTGGGTGAAGAGGCTCGTGGAGATGCATCCAGACATCGTCCTCATCGTCGAGATCATGGATCCGAAGAGGACGCACGAGGAGAAGCTCGCAACTCTCGATATGTGGTTGCGCTGATGGGCTGGGCGACCTCCTACATCGACCAGCTGCGTGATGGCAAGACGGTCACCTTCCGTCCTCGCGGCGAGTCCATGACCCCGAGGATCAAGTCCGGCCAGCTCTGCACCGTCGAGCCCATCAAGGACAGGGACTCGATCGTCGTCGGGGAGGTCGTCCTCTGCAAGGTCAACGGCTCCGAGTATCTCCACATCGTGAAGGCCAAGCACGCGGGCAGCTTCCAGATCGGAAACAACCACGGTCGGATCAACGGCTGGACGACGGCCGTCTACGGCCGCCTCGTGCGGGTCGAGTAGGACGAAAGGATCTCCATGGACGAATCGAAGGCATCGCTGGCTTGGATCCGAGGCTACACCCGCGGCATCACGAACGACCCTCCGGACAACTGTCCGGACCTCCCGTTCGACGGAGAGACCTCCGGCGACTACACCGAAGGATGGCGCCTCGGCAAGGAGCTGAGCGCTGCCGGCAAAGGCATCGACCGTTCCTCGACGTTGGTCGTCCAGGGTTGCCCCGACGGCACGGAGGTCACCTGCGTCCCGCAGCCTTTCGGCTCCGACGTCAAGCCCGAGGACCGACCGAAAGAGGTGACCCCCCTGCGCAGGGCCATCGGGTCGCCCGCCAACTGGAACATCTACGTCCCCTCGATGCTGGTCAAGAAGCCGGGCGACTGCCCCTTCATCTCCATCGGCATCGAGCCGAACAGCCTGATCGTCATTGACTTCAGCAAGGGGAGCCCCGACATGCTCCAATGCACGTACGGCGTGGGGCCCTTCAAGGCCGACGCTGCCGCTCCGCAAGCGCCGATCAAGGTCGGGTAGACGCCCATGGAACAGATGAGATGTCCCCTGTGTCCCGGGGAGCTGACGAGGCCCAAGGACCTCGCCGTCCACGAGTGCAACGCGTGCAAGACGCGGTTCTTCATCCTCATCACGTCGCGCCCTCGGGTGCCGCGATGAAGGTCGAGCGCTTGAACGAGATCAAGAAGCTCGTTCGGAAGCAGATCTCCGACGCCATCCAGGACGACATCGACGGCGACGAGACGATCATGAAGGAGGTCTGGGAAGTCCTCGACGACGACGACGAGTACGCCGTCGCGCACGCCGAGATGAGTCGGATCATCGAGATGCTCGGAAAGGATGGCTGATCATGTGCGTAGACGGTGGTCCCAACTTCGGTCAGGTCGGCTGGTCGCACGACCGGCCAAGACATGATCGTCGGCAGAGCGCGATGTTCACCCTCCGTCCCAAGCCCGTCGAGGTCGACCCGAACGAGCCGTCGTTCGTCGTCCCCCAGTCTTGGTTCAACGACTTCTCCGTCCCGGGCCCTCCGCCCTCATGCGAAGTCCAGTGCGTCAGGTGTCGGGCCGGCGACCACCAGTGCTCGGGCGGCCCCGTGGCCGGCAGGTGCTGCTGCACCGAGTGCATGCCGTTCTGAAGGGTGACTCTTTGAGTCAGGATCTTCGAGCATGTTGAGCGGCTACTTTCCGATTCAGAATTTTCTGGGAGACACGGTGTACGTCCCCATCTACGACCGTATCTATGACGATGCGCGCGACGACGAAGAGCTTCAGATCGAGATCGAAAGCGTAGACGTCCTGGAGCTGCCTCATGTCGAATGAGATTGCTGTCGCCGACGTCAGCGAGTTCGTCTTGACCGATGAGGCGCCGGACGAGCTGCCCGTGGCCGTCATGAACGTGATGCTCGGACAGAACTCAGACTTATCGAATTTCTCCACGAGGGACTTCGAGGTGACCATGTGGAGGCAGCTCGACGGCCCTGTCTTCGTTGAGTTGCACCGTAGAACGCCGGATCACTTGTACATCGTTGAAGTCCATGAGCGCTGGTCGACCAACGGCTTGCTCGTGAGCAACGAGCAAGTGTCGGAGCCATGGGCGTTCCAAGATCGCAGCGGCTACAAGCTCCACAGGTGCCGGTTGGACCTGAGGACCGTCAACGCAGAAGTCATCACGACCGTGCGCCAGTACCCTTCCGCCTGATGTGGACCTCCATCCTCTGAGGGAGTAGGCTTTCCCCATGATCATCGAAATCCATGCAGCCGAGGGTGGCGAGGACGCGAAGGACCTGGTGCGCGAGCAGCTCGGCATCTACGTCCGTCTCTGCGCCCGCCACTGTCTTTAGCTGCGACATCATCGACGACAGATCTTCGATCATCTCTCTCCAGGTCACCGGCCCCAAGGCTGACGAGATCTTCAAGGACGAGGCCGGCGGCCACCGCTGGCAGCGCATCCCTCCCAACGAGAAGCGCGGCCGGGTCCACACCTCGACCATCACAGTCGCGGTCCTGGCGGAGCCCAAGGAGGGCACCTTCGTCATCCCCGAGGCCGACCTCGAATGGGTCGCCACCCGCGGCTCAGGGGCTGGCGGTCAGGCCCGGAACAAGGTCTCGTCCGCGGTGCAGCTCTGGCACATCCCGACCAAGACGATGGTCAGGTGCGAGAGCGAGCGGAGCCAGACGCAGAACCGCCATACGGCCTTGGCCCTCCTGACGGCCAAGCTCTACGAGAAGTCGCAGCAGGAGTCGTCCCAGGCGGCCTCAGAGGCACGCAAGAGCCAGGTCGGCAGCGGCATGCGGGGCGACAAGCGCCGGACCATCAGGACCCAGGAGGGCGTCGTGAATGACCACGTGACCGGCCGAAAGTGGCGGCTCAAGGAGTACATGCGTGGGCAGTGGTAACCCTACCCTGTGACCTCAGTGATGATCATGGTCAGTCCACCGTTGACTGACTGACCTTGACCATCTGTCATCAAACAGAAGCCATTCACGTCTTGAGCCGGATCCATCCCCGTGCTCCCAAAACCGCCGACGGTGTGATCATCATTCTCCGGGACTATCTGGACATCGATCGCGACTGGTGTGATTTTCTTCACCGTATAGGTGAACCATCCGATTCCTGCCTCTGGAGCCCTCGCGATGCTCATCCTCATGAGAGGCGGCGGCAGTACGGTCGGGAAAGAATCTGAACGCAGGTCGCCTGTTCCGAGCTTCAGCTCTATCTCGAACGGAACATGTTGAGGGGGCTTGATGAGCGCACACTCTTCCGTGCCGTTCGATGCGATCTCTCCAGCCATGAGGATGTGCTTTTTATCTCATATGTTAGTATCTTAAGCAAGATGCTGTGAGGGGAGACCACCTGTGGACAGCGGTGAAACTACAGATCGCATCATCAGCAACTACGCCGCCATCTTGGCCTTCCTCGACGAGTCGCTCGACGAATCGGGCAAGAGCTACAAGCTGACGACGAACCTCGGCGTGGCGCTCAGGTACATGCATCTGCACTTCGGCAACTGGGCCAAGACGCGCAAGGCCGAGTGGCCTCCGGAGATCTTGGATCGCCGGTACGACGTCCTGAGGGCGGTGTCACACCTCGAAGCGGCATACCTGACGGGTCTTCCGACGGAGGTGCCAAGGGTTCCAGAGACCGCCTTCGACGGCTACGACACCAAGAAGTTCTCCGACGCCGACATCAAGATCCTTCACGACCTGATGAAGAAGCTCGACCAGATGATGCGGGCGATCAAGGGTCGCACGTCATGATGTCCGACCCCTTCTTCTCGTCGACGGCCATCCAGTTCGGCAACCAAGAATCAACACCTACGACGTTCCAGCTGGGCAACGATTACCCCTACCCTCCCGTCGAATGGGTGCCCCCGCCCAAGAGGGCTCGTCGGATCCGTCTGCCCCGAGCGAAGGTCGACCCGAGGACCTTCACGTCGACGGTCAGCTGGAGCAACTATTTCAGGGTCTGTCAGCACGACGGCTGCAACAGGGCGATCGGCTTTCATGGCAAGTCGTACCACTACGGCGTGGCTCCTGGAGAGCCGAAGCGCGACGTCTGCCGCCGTTGCCACATGAAGTTCTATCGTCGTCTGAGGGCTGCCAGGCTGAAGAAAGAATCTGCCTGACTGTCAGACCTAGGGTCTCCCGTGCGTTCCATCAGCATGGGAAAAATTCCGAGCTACCTCACCGACCCCTACAACTCAGAAGCGCTCACGGACCAGGTCATGTTCGAGTGGAGCGCCCTTGGCCTCCATCAGGACGACGTCCACCGGTGGGCATGCGCTGGCGCCGAGATGGAGGACGGCATCACGGATCGCGTCGACTACCTCCTGGAGGTCCTCGACTGCCTGGACATCCTGGAACCGCTCACCGAGTTCCCGTTGCACCCGGACATCATCCTGTGGCGCTCGGTGACCTTGATGACGATCAACTCGATCCGGGGCGGTTCGGTTCCGACGCGGGTCTGCACGGACTCCTAGATGGCGCGGTCCATCCAGGTGTACGTGTGGCCCGTGTCGAAGCCGAGGTTCTTCAAGAACGTGCTGATGCCGCTCGACGCCGACGTGCTGGCCCAACCGTAGACGCGTTTGACGCCGTCGGCTTGCAGCTGTCTGATGCACTCGTGGTAGAGGACGTGTGCGATCCCCCGTCGACGGCGCGTAGGGATGACGGTCAGGTAGACGAGGCAGGCCCAAGGAGATCCTGGCGCTCGTTCGGCGTCGCCCGTCGACGCGTAGATGAACCCGAGGATCTCCCCCTCGTCCTCGGCCACGATCATGACGCCCTTGTCGATGCAGGCAGAGAACTCGCTGACGGTCATGAAGTTGTCGTTGACGCTGACCTTAAACTCCGGCGTGCGAAGGCCGATGGCGTAGAGCGCGTCGAGGTCGGAGGCCTTGGCGTTGCGGATGTTCACTTGATCCGCTTCGGCATGTTCAGGACTGCCGACGACAGCGAGTCGAACGTCAACAGCTTCGGCCTGAAGTCCTTGTTCCGCGTCGAGCTGGAGAACTCCTTCGCGCACTTCTTGCTGCATGCGTAGACGGGAGAGCCATCCTTGCCGATGATGAGGAGCCAACCCTTCGGGGTCCCGTACCAGACCTCGACCTGCTTGCCGGTCGATGAGCACAGCTCGTAGAAGGTGACCCGCTCGTGCTTCTTGCGACAGCAGTCGCACGTGAGCCAGGTCTTCTTGGCTTCGGCGACTACCGGCCAACGCACGCGAGTCATGTCCCCTCGATCTTGGTCGCCTCGTCCTTGACGAAGGGGAGGATTCTCTCGACGCAGATGTTCCCGAGAGGAAGGCAGGGCTGCTTCGCGGCTGCCTTGCAGTGGGGACACTCTGGCAGCAGCTCCCAACGCACTGGCCCGTCGTTCAGTGCAGGTGGCGGGAGAGCCTGCGGGTTCTTGGCCTTGATGCGATCGAGGACGGCCTTCTCCAGATCGAGCACGCCACCGGGGAAGGTGTTCGACATCCGCATCGCGCAGATGACCAAGTCGGCGACGTACTTGCCGTACGTCTCGCGCAGCTGTGGGTCGTCGGCGACTGACCAGTCGTGGTCCATGTCGTCCACGAGGGCTGCGAGCTTCCCTGCCGCCTTGCTGATGTGGACGAGCGCGTGCGCGAAGTCCTTGTGTGGCTGCGGGTTGGTTCTGAAGTCTTGGCTGTACCGTATGCTCCACGGCAGCGACGTCTGGATCTCCCTCATGCTGATCCTGTCTCCTTCGATCTCACCTTCACCCTTGCACATCTTGCAGATGACGTTGCAAGGGAACGGCTTGGTGCATTGCCGCCACTGTGGGTCTCGACACAGAGGCTCTTGACACAGCTGACCTCCGAAGCCGAGGCATTGTGGGCATAGGAATTTCCTGAAGGGGTTGTCGCTCATGACCTATCCTTCGATCTGACGTTGGTCGACGCTCTCGAAGAAGATGGCGCTCTCGTCGTCGCCGGGAAGCTCCCAGGCGACGTGAGGGATGCCGTTCGACATCCGGACAACTTGTCGATACTTTGGAAGGAGCCTCTCGCCCTTCGAGCGTGCGTCCTCGATCGAGTCGGCGACGATCGGTCGCCATTGACGTCCCCATTCTGCCCCGAGGCCGCCCTGGCTGATGAAGAAGCCCGTTTCCTTGACGAACACTGCGTTACCGGAGTTGCGATGGATCATGTAGTTGTTGCTCATCGCCTGGCTTCCTTGGGCAGCGTGTCTTCGAACCGCTCGTGCTGGGGGCCGACCGTCTTGATGTTGCCGTCGATCTTCCCCGTGATGACGGCCATCCTGAGTCCGAGGTTGTTCCCGGGCCCGAGCTGATGCTCCAACCAGCCGACGCAGGCCAGCTCCTTGCCAGGCATCGTCTCGTGGCAGGCCATGAGCCGCAGAGGCGTTCCGCGAACGGGCAACACTCCCGGCTCTGCGATCGTCTTGTCCAGGTTCTCGTGCCTGACGGAGCAGTAGCCGTTCGGGATGTCGTTCGGGTCGACACCCTTCTTCCAGGGACACTTCGAGCACTGCCGACGTGGCTTCATCAGCCCTGTTTCGCACCCATCGTATGTTCACTGACTCGTGCGATCAGCGCCGTGCTGGGCTTGAAGTAGCAGTGTGACGAGCCGTTCGACGTGTCAGGCCAGAGCCAGCCGTGGGTTGCGAGGTTCCACATGCCCGTGGCCTGGCTCTCGTTGAGCAAGGGGTAGTCCGACTTGCTGTAGAAGCGCACTTCGCTGAAGCTCATCGATTGCTTTTGAGCCTTCTCGAACAAGAAGAGGACCGCCATCTCCATCTCGTGCATGCCCATCATGCCGGTCGTGTTCAGCTTCATTTCATTCTCCCTCGTAGACTTCAGACTCCTGGTACGGCACAAGCGTCGCTCGTCCAAGCTCCGTGATCTCCCAGTAGTCCGGTAGCGGTCCATGCTGGCTCTCGACGAGCTTGGCGAGAGCCATCTTGCCGAGCTTGTTCTGCACGCGTGCTCGTGGTGTGCTGGCGATCTGATGGCTGTGCGTGAGACGCATCAGCTCGTCGAGCTGAGAGTGTGTCAGCTTCATCGGCGGCGATGATGAGCGCCTCGTTTTAAGATTTCAAGCTTGTTCGTCTTTTCAATCTTGTCTAAGATGCAGCCCATGAGCATACCCGTCGTCAGGACACCGCACGGTACTCTGGCCAAAGAGGCCGCCGAATGGAGCGACGGAACGCGTACTCCCGCCGGATGGGTCTTCGCGCCTGAAGCGATTCCGAACCTGAGGGGGTCGATCGAAGAAGAAGAAAAAGTCATGCTCTTCGATCTCGACGGGACGATGGCTGACTTCGACGGCTCGATGGAGGCGGGCATGAGGAAGATCGCGACGCCCGAGGAGATCGCGAACAACACCTACTACCCGCGCGAGCAAGAGACCGAGCCCGACCACATCAAGGAGCGACGACGTCTCATCAAGAGACAACCTGGCTTCTGGCGAGATCTCGCGCGTCTCCCGGTCGGTTTCGCCCTCCTCGAAATGGCGATCGAGATCGGCTTTCACATCGACGTCCTCACGAAGGCTCCTAGGACGAACTTCCCGGCGTGGTCGGAGAAAGTCGAGTGGTCCCACAAGAACCTCCCGATTTCGCCCAAGTTCACGGTGAACCTCGTCGAGAAGAAGCAACGCTTCTACGGTCGCGTGCTTGCTGACGACTATCCGTCGTACATCGCTGCGTGGCTGTCTCGGAGACCGCGGGGCTACGTCATCATGCCGGCGCAGCCTTGGAACGCAGACTTCCAGCATCCTCAAGTGCTTCGTGTTGGCATGGACATCGAGTACGTTGTCGGCGGCAAGGCGATGCGTTCGCTCGACATGGCTCGGTCGGTCCTTGAGTATCAATTCAATCGATGAGCACAGGTGCGGGTCTCGTTGCCGTTCTTGGTTGGGGTATCGAGGAGTTCGAAGTTTCCTGTAAAGAGTCCTCGAAAGAAGCGCTCCTGCGTGCCCGTGAGATCTTGTCGGAAGAAGACCCTCACGAACCTGAGTGGATCAAGCAGCGCTCGCGCTACGGCATCACCCACATCGACAAGATCTTGGCCAAAGGAGAACACGCTTGAAGCTGCATGCCCGCAAGACTCCTCTCTCCGAGCCACTCCTGACGCCTCCGTTCGAGGTGCGTGACGACATCATGCCGTTCTCGCGCACGCCCCACGTCCGCGTCCGGCTCACGAAGGCTGCCAAGCAGTCCCCCTGGGCCGCCGCCAGTCCTCGACACGTCATGGAGTTCGGAGGTCGACACACTTACGGTCGCGTGATCGGACGCGTGTTCCTCGACGATCCTGGGGCGCCCGAGGTCGACGTCCTCTGGTACCCCTCTCGTCTCCGCTACGGCTACAACCCCGCCCAACTGGAGCGTGCGTGATGACCTTCGCTGAAAAGCATCCTGATCCCGGTCCGATGCCACCAGACCCTGGCGCAGACCCGGGGATGAGCGACAAGGACGCGTGGCGCGTCTGGAACGAGGCCGCGCATGCATACAACAAGGTCTTGATGAAGATACGCAAGCACAGGATCGCCTTGTCTGTCGACCTCCTCTCGGAGAAGAACGTGAAGCAGGGCGGCTTGGAGCCGGCCGACAACATCTGTCTCACCGTCGGCATCATGGTGCTCGAAGACACCTTCAAGCAGCGCGACCCGCTCAACCCTCTCGGCAGCCTCTTCGGGAGCTTCTTCTGATGGCTGACCTCATGAAGCCGGAAGAGCTGGAGATCGGGATGTCCTTCCGTTTGACGGGCGACGCATGCAACCAGGAGGAGCGGGAGAACACCCACGTCTACCTCGTCACCAACAAGGACGACGCTTGCAAGATGGGCGCGCACATCATCGTCAAGGACGAGTCTGGCGAAGAGCAGGAGATGAGGATCCTTCCCTGGGTCAAGGTGATCAAAGTGTTGGATAGCGCGACACTGGTCCGGATCAAAGTCGCTTGATGGAGCCCGTCGTCAGGCACATGGACGTCGAGCTGCCCATCCTCGTCGTCGTCCTCATCGTCACGTTGACCATCCTCGGGCTGTTCGTGGCCGTCGAGAGCCTGTGGAAGCTCTACCTCTGCCACATGCGCGGCGAGCTTCGGTGCAGCAACTGCGGGAACAGGAAGCCCGCGCCGCCGGGCTTGGCGCCGAAGGTCAGGCGGCGATGATCATCAAGTTCGAGATCTTCATGGATCAGTTCGTCGAAGCAGGTGTCTTCTCCAACGAGGCCATGAAGGTCGGCAGGCTGCCGAGCTGTCAGCTTCACATCGATCATCCGAGCGTCTCTCGCCTGCATGCAGTCGTCGAACAAGATGGTGACGTGGTCAAGGTGATCGACCTTGGCTCTGCCGGCGGCACTCGCTACGAGGGTCTGAAGGTGACCAACGCCGTCGTGAAGTCAGGCGACGAGGTGATGTTCGGAGACGTTCGCGTCCGGATGACGTTTCCGTTCGATCCCGTCGAGGTCGTCGAAGTCGAGTACATTCCGCCGACGTGAGGGTGACGTGAGCATCAAGAGACTCAAGCTCGTCCGCGAGGACCTGGGGGACTGCCGTCGCTGCGGCCTCTGTGAGACGCGCAAGAACATCGTCTTCGGCTCTGGCGACCCTGATGCTGCGCTCATGTTCGTCGGTGAAGGACCGGGCGCGGACGAAGATGAGCAGGGTCTGCCTTTCGTCGGTGTGGCCGGTGCTCTCCTCACGAAGATGATAGAGGCGATGGGGTGGACGCGAGAGACCGTCTACGTTGCGAACATCGTCAAATGTCGCCCGACGAACGAGGATGGCGAGAACCGTCCTGGCACCTCACAGGAGGTTGCGGAGTGCTACCCGTTCCTCCGCAAGCAGTTCGTCGCCGTGAGGCCTGTCGTCGTCGTCGCGTTGGGGAACCTCGCGATGAGGACGATCTTGGATTTGGATGACGAGTCACCCGGGATCACACGCATGCGCGGCAAGTGGCACGATAGGGAGGTCATCGAGATCTTCAGACACGCCTTCCGCGTCATGCCCACGTTCCACCCTTCCTTCCTGCTCCGGCAGCCTTCAGGCAAACGCTACGTGTGGAAGGACTTGCAGACGGTCGGAGAGGCGTTGGCTGCTGAGGGCATCCGTCCGCCGAACCCTCCGTGGACGAAAGTTCCGAGGTCGCGGTGAACGCTCTCGTCGAGCACGATGTCGAGGAGGTTCTGGAGATCCGCCTTCCCAAAGGATGGGTGCTTGCCCACTCATTCTTCCTGGGCGTCGAGAAGGAGCACGTCGTCATCAATCCTCATGAAGCCCTCGACTTCACTTTGGAGTTTCACAGGGTCGCCGGGGGCATCGTCGAGACGCGGAGTTACGGTCTCAGGCTCGATCAGATCAAGGTGTCCTATCAGCCTGAGGTTGGCGATTGGGATCAGGGTTTTTGGGGTATTGACGAGGTCCAGCGTCCGACCTATGTCGACGATCATCATCGTGTGCAGAAGGTCGGAGTCTTCAGGCGTCATGGTGGCACTCCACACTACGAACACGTCGCCATGACGCTCAACATCTACGTGCCCGGATGAAGGCCGCTTCCGAACAAAGCCTGGTCGTCGCCGACTCGGAGGAGGTCTTCATCCCTGAGTTCCCGCAGATCGAAGACGGCCTCCTGCTGTCCGGACGCTTCATGCTCATGAAGCCTTTCGCCGAGTTCAACTCGGATCGCCGGAGGATCTCGATGCAGATGTGGAGGACGACCACGCCCGGCGTGACGGAGGTACACCTGTTGGGTGAGGATCTCGACAGGGAGAACATGGGCATCACCGCCCGATACGCCTCCCGCCTTGAAGAGCGACACCCGACGCTTCACTTCCCCAGCCTGAGGGAAATCCATTCGATGCATGGCAAGCCGTTCTTCCACTTCCTCGTCGGCTCCTTCAATGACGTCGTCGTCAACGTCTACGACTCGACCCGTCGTTCCATCGAGGACGTCCTCAAGGTTCCAAGGACCGCGTCTATTTGGTTCACGGGCCCCATACGGCCTCAGGAATGAGTTCTCTCACTCGTCAGCAGGCCGAGGAGATCGCAGACATCCGACCTCCGAAGAACACCATGGAGGAGGGAGACGTCTTCTTCGACCAGGCGAACGGCAACAATGTCGAGGCCACGAGCATATCGGACAGCTCCGGCTGGAGGTACCTCATATGGCTCGGCCCGGACGGTCCCGTGCCCGACGGAACAGTCCCTGACTCAAGTCTGCTCAATCCTCGTCTGTTCACTTTCCTCTACAGGGCAAAATGAGCGATCTCGTCGCGAGCGACGTCGAGGACGGGGTCGTCATCGACATCTGGCACGTCTCGCAGGGCGACATCTTCGAGGAGCTGGAGACCAGGAAGATCTTGCGGGCCGATGACTGGGAGGTGGACGACGAGGGACGCAGGGCGTGGGAGATGTCGTTCTTCCTGATGCTCAACGAGACGTCTTGGGTGCCGAAAGCTGGCTACGTCTACGAGACGGAGCTTGCCGACCACTCCAAGTACAAGAGACTCTACCAGAAGACCGACGTCATGCCTTCCGTCGTCAAGCTTCACATACCTGTCAACTTCCAGCGCAAGGTCTGGCATCACGGCAACGGCGTGCAGATCGAAGTCGAGCGCGGCACGACGGGCACCATCAAGGTTTGGGCCATAGGCGAAGATCTCTCCGGCGTTCACGCTTCCCTCTCCTGCCCATACATCCATGAGACGACGACGGACGAGCGAGTCGGTCGGATCGTGTACGTGAAGACCTTCACCTTCGTGACGATGGACAAAGGCCAGCCCATCGACGCCGACGCGGTCGTTCACATCTCGGGCAAGATGTGAACAGCATGAAAGAGGAAGCATCAATCGTCGCGTCGGACGTCGAAGACGGTGCGATCATTGAGGACGAACACGTCAAGAATCCAGATCGGCATCTGATGATCAGCGCTCACATCCCCTTCGGAACTCCGCATTCAATATTGTATTCGAACGGCTCCAAGCTGTGGGTCAGGCGTGAAAGAAGAGGCTCCGTTCGTCTCTTGTTCTATGACGTCTCCAAGTGGTGGTTTGACAACTATTTCGATACGCATGTCGAAGTGAGTGGCAATGCCGACTCGTTGGCTTTGGTCACCAACCCCATCAAGATCGTCCCATCGCTGAACGTTTCCGAGGACCTTCGAGCAACTGTAGAATGCATCTCCTACTGGGTTGACACCTACTCTCTCGGTGGCGGCACTCTGGTTGATGTCGCCTTTGACGTATCCGTCTGGAGAAACATCTGGAGAAATGAATGAAGCCCAAGGTCCTGGCCATCGATCTCGAAGGCACGCTCGTCAGCAACGCCATGAGCCAGATGCCTCGCAAGGGCCTCTTCGACTTCCTAGGGTGGGCCTTCACGACGTTCCCACGCGTCGAGCTTTTCACGGCCGTCGAGACCGACGAGGCGCGTGACGTGCTCCATACGCTCGTCGATATCGGTGATGCTCCCGTGCAGACGGGCACGATGCCGATCGTCACCTGGCAGGGCCGCTACAAGAGCCTGGAGCACATCGAGTACGCCGCGCCGGACGAGTGCCTGATCGTCGACGACGACGAGTATTGGATCCGTCCCGAGGACCGCAGCCGCTGGATTGAGATCGTCTGCTGGGAGACGCCCTACCGTCCCGACGACGAGCTACAGCGCGTGCGCATGGAGATCCAGAAGAGGCTGGAGCCATGAAAAAGCGCTCTAAGAAAGCGAGGCGCACGAAGGCTAGTCGGACGAATGCATACACCGTCCGTTATTCAGATCTTGAGGTGTCCGAGATCAGGAGAGAGGCTCAGATAGCATCTCTAGAAGTCGGAAGCTGGATCCGCATGGTCACCGTGTTGGCGGCTCGCCGCGCCAAGATACGTGCGTCTGTCAGCTGACCGGAGACTTGTGCTATCCTCTTCGGCCTCCGGGAACGTGACGGAATTTGGTAGACGACACAAGCTCAAACCTTGTGGGGCCTTAGTGCCCATGGGGGTTCGACTCCCCCCGTTCCCACAACCCTGCCGTGGTGGAATTGGTAGACGCGGCTGACTTAAAATCGGCAGCCCCTGGTGGGTGTGAGGGTTCGACTCCCTCCGGCAGGACACGACCAACATGACCACGCGAGAGATGAAGGCGCTCAGGCGTGGCGCGATCGTCATCGGGGTCTTGTTGATCCTCGCGGGCCTTTTGAACACCTACTGCGATCAGGCGAGGAACCTCCTGAGCGTGTCCCATGGCCGATGAGATCGCCAAGAGGGCAGACCTCGTCGTCACGGACGTCAAGGAGATCTCCGAAGAGGTACGACCTCCCGTCCTGGTGCGTTTCAGACGCGATGCCGGAGCCGTAGCGCTTCGAGACTTGTCGTTCGATGCTGACTGGTCGTCGGAGATCCAAGGCTATGTCTTACCGTGGTCGCGCCTGCCCGTCATTCCGTCCGACGACGGTCGCTTCGACGTCTTCAGCAGCGACACGGACGAGCAGTTCTACCTCGTGTTCCACAAGCACACCTCCATCGGTCTCGTGGTCTTGCCGACCACCAAGACGAAGGGTCACGAGTGGGACGATGGCAGTGCTCAGAACTACGACTGGGCCGAGATGAGCCGACGCCGGCAGCAGATGGCGGCCGAAAACGTTTCGGATGACGTCTCGGAAGACGTTTCGATCGAACTGGAACGACGCGACCTGTCCGACGACGAGACTTGACAGCTTCCTGTCCGCTCAAGCATATTGAGCGTCATGCAACACAAGGACAGGCACGTTCAATCGCGCGCGATCATCTCAAAGCTCTTCGAGCCTGAGATCGCGCCGACGACGGGGCCGACGAATTCGGCGGGGGTGGCTGGGTGGGTTGGCAGGCCCGAAGTCCCTTCAGGGATGAGCCTCTCTACGATGGCAGCCATCATGGGACGGGCTGGGGGCTTGAAGGGTGGGCCGGCGAGGGCGGAAGCGCTCTCGCCGAAGAGGCGGTCCGAGATCGCGAAGATGGCAGCTCAGAAGAGGTGGGGCGCACGAGGATGAACGAGACGGAAAAAGAGGAGAAGTTCCAGTCGATTCTCGACGACGCGCCGACGCACGTCTACCTCGGCTTCGCCAAGACGGTGCCGCCCAACGTCGACACGACGGTGCGCATGCCCGAACGGGTCGTCGCCATCTTCAACTTCTCCGAGAAGAGCTTCGGCTTCGGTGAGATCACGATCATCACCGACGAGGAGGGTCGGACCTTCGTCGACACCGAAAGCATGGGCGCCGACACCGTCATCCACTTCCTGAAGAAGCTCGTCGAGAACTCCATCCTCGACACGGACCAGGATCCGGAGAAGCACGCGAAGTACATCGAAGCCCGCAGGCAGACGTGCGGCGACCACTGCATCCCCTGCAAGACCAACAAGGTGAAAGGAAGCACATGAGCACCCACGACAAGAAGCTGTTCGAGCAGCGGCTCGCGGCCGGCAAGGAGGACGGCCATTGCTGCTCCTCTGCCCATTGCTGGCACAGGAAGACAGGCGCCATCTGGATGGTCGTCAAGGACGGCCACGTCCTCCAGGAATGTTGTCGCTGCCCCGCCACGCGCACCATCCATCTCGACCACGCGATGGAGCGCCGGCAGAGCGAGGACGAGTATGAGGGCGCCGACGCAGTCGGCGGGGGTGGCAGGGGTGGTTGTCCGTCCCGAAATCCCTTCAGGGACAAGCTCGACTCGCCCGGGAACCGCTGGAAGCTCTGGGCCGGTAGCGGCATCCCGGGCTGGACCAGCGAGTTCGAACGAGGCCGGCGCGAAACCAAGTTCAGATGTTGAAGATGACCTGACCGAGACAAGGAGACTCCGATGAACACCGAGACGATGACGACGACCCAGACCCACCTGACCTTCGACATGAGGAAAGTGCTCCTCATCGACGCCGCGATGCAGCCGATCGCCGTCGTGTCGCTGAAGGCAGCCCTGACGAAGCTCTACTCTTCCGAGGAGCGCAAGCGCTCGGACGCGTGGTTCGGGAAGCCGTCGGTCATCGCGTACTCGGAGGACGGGGCTCTCGTCGGCGTTCGCAAGGACATCCCGGTCCCTTCGATCATCCAGCTCGGTCGCGTCGTCCCGCAACACCGTCAGCGCGTCCGCTTCTGCCGCAAGTCCATCTTCGCCAGGGACGAGTTCACGTGCCAATACTGCGGCTGTGAGTTCAAGGCGGAGAAGCTGACCTACGAGCACGTCGTCCCACGTGCCCAGGGCGGCAAGACCTGCTGGGAGAACGTGGTCACCGCCTGCGTCGACTGCAACCAGCGCAAGGCCAACCGCACGCCCGAGCAGGCCAACATGAAGCTCCTCTGCAAGCCGGCCAAGCCGTCCTACGTCATGCAGGTGAAGGCCCGCATCGACTACAGGCAGATGCCGAAGGAGTGGGCTCAATACTGGACGGTGACGCTGGACAGGTAGGCCTCTTCCCTAGGGGAGCGCCTTCGGACGCTCTCGTTTAGTGCCCTGGAGCCTCCAGGGGGTGGGGAAACTGGAGGCGATACCGTCCCCGGCACCTTTATCCAAATAGGATCGAGCTGCGTTGTTCAGCCCTGGAGCCTCCAGGGGGTGGGGAGACTGGAGGCGACCTTTTCAATATGGCCAACACCAACCAAAACCCGACGAAGTTCCTGCTGGCCGTCCCCTGCGTCGGCTGCGACGAGTTCTTCTACGCGCCGCTGCCGCTCGACCAGGAGGACTTCGCCCACCACCTCGTCGCCGGCAACTGGTTCCTGTCCGTCCTCTCTCCCCAAGGTCACAAGGGCCCCGGCGTCATCGGAGCGCTCTGCCCCGACTGCGCGAAGGAGACCTACTCGGCCGAGGTCATCCAGGCCACGATCGAATCACGCTCGAAGCTGGTGCTCCATTGAAGACCCAATTGAAGAACGACGACAAGAACGCCGCCAAGATCATCGCGCCCAACGACACCAACATGATCGGCAAGATCTTGGGCGACGGCGTCTCCGGATCTGCGTGGCGTGCCGCCGAGCAGGCGATGCAGCCCGACGTCGAAGTGCGCGTCTACGTCCGCTCGCTCGCCGAGGCGATGGTGACGCTGGACATGATGATCACCTTCCTCGCAGGCAGACGCCTCATGCCGCTCTCCGTGGTCAAGTCCGACACGGCGATGAACCTCGCGAAGAAATATGACGCCCTCGTAGCGATCGAGCTGACCAACGGGAGCGTCGTCATCATCAAGAAAGAGACGGGGACCTGACATGTCGAGCGAGAACGAGATCGACGAAGACAAGAAGGACAAGATCGCCGCCGCCCTCGGCGGAGAACGCCTCGGTCGTGTCGAGGCGAAGTCCGGCTACATCGGAGCCCTCGACCTCGACAGGATCCTCTTCCTCGACGACGACGAGAACCGTCACCGAGGCTTCCGGCAGATGACGATCGGAGACCTCGTCGACCACGTCTACACGGCCCGTCAGGCGATCGAAGCGCTGGAGAAGAACCCCGCCTACGACTACGTCTACCTCGACCACGACCTCGACGAGTACGCGACGATGGGCCAGACGCCTCGCGAGGAGACGGGTCAGGTCGTCGCCGACTACATCGCCGAGAAGCTCCCCAAAGACAAGTACCCCGATCGGGTCGTCATCCACTCGTACAACCGTCCCGGCGCACGCAGCATGGGCCTCAAGATCAAGGAGGCCGGCATCAGCGTCTTGCTCATCCCCTATCGAGCGCCGTCGTCGCTCTGATTTTTATCTTGACCAAGATAAAATAGCGGCAGAGGATAGCTGCCTCGACATGAAGATCTCAGATGAAGTGATGACGGTCCTCGGACAGGCCGAGACCGTCGGCAAGACCCTCAAGCTCACGGGCCAGCTCGACCGGAAGCTCTACCTCAAGGTCAACGACGTGCTCGCCGCCGTCGGCGGCAAGTGGAACCGGGGCGCCAAGGCGCACCTGTTCGACATCGACGCCGACGAGGCGCTCGACGAGATCCTCGCGACGGGCGAGGTCGCGACGGGCAAGGAGTTCGGGTTCTTCGAGACGCCCGTTGGGATCGCCAAGCACCTCATCAACATCGCCGACGTGCGCCTGGACATGAACGTCCTCGAACCATCAGCCGGCCTCGGAGCCATCCTCCTTCCTCTCATCACGATGGGAGCGAAGGTCACCGCGTACGAGATCCAAGAGAAGAACGCCGAGGCTCTGAAGAAAATCAACGGCAAGACTTCGCTCGGCTGCCTCGATCGCCTCCACGTCCAAGACTTCCTCAAGGCTCCACCCCAACGCACCTTCGACCGCGTCGTCATGAACCCGCCCTTCGGCAGGCGCCAAGACATCCATCACGTCCGACACGCCCTCAGCTTCCTCAAGCCCGGCGGCCGGCTCGTGTCCGTCATGTCCGCCGGGGTCAAGTTCCGCGAGGATCGCTTGGGTCGTGACTTCCGTCAGCTCGTGAGCGACCATGCCGGCTCCTTCGAGGACTGCCCCGAAGGCTCCTTCAAGGTCTCCGGGACGATGGTGAGGACCGTCATCGTCGACATGAACGCCTGAATTTTTATCTTGACCAAAATAAAATAAGAGCAGAGGATAGCTGACATGATCTTCGAGGACGTCGCGAGCAAGATTCTCATCTTCCTGTTGCTGGCCGTCGGGTCCGTCGGCTGCGACGGTATAGGACCCGCTGATAGCAGCCGCTCCTCTGACACCGGATGTCAGAAGCCCCACGGGACGTACACGGTCAGCTGCACGAGCGTGAGCTGCGTCGGCGCGGGCTGTATGAACGAAAGCTGCCCGAGCGATGAGACCTTCACCTATGCTGCCGGTCTCCCTGTGACCACTTCCACCGTTTCAAGCGTGTGGTCCGACAACGGGTGTCAGCAGGACATCAAGTTCGTCGATGATGGGTCTCAGGAAGAGACGGTCGTCGTTTGCGACATGGACGGGTCCACCTGCGACAGCACCGACGTCAGCATGTTCGCCGGGGTGACGCTCACGACCGTCTCGCACTGGACGATCAACAAGAACTAGCTCAGCTGAAAGCCGTCAGATGATCGCTAGCCTCGGTCGCTACGGAAACTTTCGTGTCTGGTGCGACCGCGAGGGTTGTCTTAACAACTACGATGGCAGGAAGGCCGAATGGGAGATCACCGTTGAGTACACTCCCTCGAAGGTGAGACGCCAAGCGAGGCGTCGCGGTTGGGCCTGCGAGCGCGCTCCGAACGGTGACGTCCTCTCCGACCTCTGTCCTCGACACAATCCTCTGACATGCGCCGACGTCGATGTCTCCTATGAGAGCGTCGACCAACCTCAGATCACCTCGGGACAGTAAGATACATGCACGACGATAGATGGCTCAGCTTGCGCTGCGATCTGACGGGTGGTGATGGCCTACGTTGTAGAAATAGGTTCTCGGCCAGAATGATCGCAACAGACATCAGAGCAGACGCGCGTGCCGCAGGCTGGACGACCGTCTCCGACGTCCTCTCGAAGGTCTTCGCAGACTACTGCCCCTCGCACAGCAACACCTCCATCACGATCGAAGAGGTCGACCAACCCCGGCTGACACCTGTCGAGGGATCAACATGATCCTGGTCAGGGCCGAAGCCCGCCCGTCGGAGATCCACGGTCTCGGCCTGTTCGCCTCCGAGGACATCGCCGCGGGCACCCCCGTCGCGCGATGGACCGACGGCAGGGACTATCGCCTGACGACCTCCGCCTTCGAGCAGCTGCCGCTGGAGCTGCGCAAGTTCCTCTGGATCTACGTCTGGACGGGGCCCGACGGCCTCATCTACGGCACGGCCGACGCTGGCCGCTTCACGAACAGCTCGAAGACGCCGAACCTCCGTTGGGACCAGGAAACCCTGACCTCCTATGCACTTTTCGACATCGCCGCCGGCACCGAGCTGACCGAGGACTATGACGAGTTCGACCACAGCGAGGAGATGCCCGGCGAAGACGACGACCATGAGCCTCACGATTCGACCGAGTTCAGAAGGGGTTAAGATGAAGTCTCGACAGCGGACACACCATGAGAAGTGCGCCTCCATCAAGTTCGACGGCGAACCATGCGATTGCTCTGATGCAGCAACCAAAGCCTCAACCAAAGCGTCGAAGCGCCTTCAGGCAGTGGACGACTCATGGACGCGAGGCTTCGCTCTCGCCCTTGCAGAGATTCATCGGCTAGGCGGTCACAGCTCGAACGTTCGTGATGTCGCAAGAGACGCAGGTGTGACCATCAAGTCAGCTCAAAAAGTGGGCGTAGACGCCTACGACTGGAGTGAGCTGAAGAAGGCCGGCGTCGCTCTTGAGTAAGGCCCCGGGCAGTATCTCCTCGGTTTCCTAAACCGTTGAAAGAGTAAGTGGATACATGTGGGTTCGAATCCCTCCTGCTCGACTGAAAAAATATTTTTATTTTGTATCTTGACTAAAATACAGGCTGCCTTTAGGATGGTCTCCATGGTCAAGCACATCGCTCTTCTGGTGGTCGTCGCGGGGATTCAGGTCGGGTGTGGGAGCGTCTCTCTCGTCGAGATGCCCGCAGACGGCGGCGCGGCCGGGACCGGCTCGGCTGGAAGCCTCGGCACGGCAGCCGGCACGGGCAGTGGAGGGTCCGCAGGCTCCCTGCTGCCGGCCGGCAGCGCTGGAGCCCTCGGCAGTCCTGATGCCGGGACCAGTGGCACTGCCGGCTCTCTCTGGATGGACAAGCTGCCGTTCGACGGTGGCGCTGGCGGCTCAAGCGGCAACGCCGGATCTGCCGGCGCGAGCCCCGGTCCTGACGCCGGCTCTGCGGGAGCAACGGGCGCGGCGGGCGCATCCAGCTGCGACGCCAACGTTCCCACGTCGGAGACCTTCGACATGACCGCGTGCGGTTACGCCTCGACCGACTCCACGGGAGCGCCCGCGGGTCCCTCGACGACGGCTCGCGAGTATTCGGGGCTCGTGACGATGAAGATCTCAGGTGTCGTTCACGCTGATCCGAGCAGCACCATGGGCACGGCAGACGCCTTTTATGTACTGGATCAGAACCAAAATTCAGAAATGTTGGCTGCTTGCCCAACATGCTTCAGCTACAACCGCCCCAACGAAGGCACCACGTGCGTCTGCGACGGAATGTTCATGGGCTGCAAGAGCCACTACCTTTCAGAACTCCTTGTCGGCACATATCCGTCCTTCAATCCGGCGCATGAGTACACAGTGACACTGAACTTCGGAGACCGGGCTTCCAAAATCGACATCGGTTTGAGCGACTGTGGCTGCTCCGATAACTCGGGCATGCTGTCCGTCACATTCACACCTGTCGCAAGCAACTGCCAATGAAGATCCTTCTCGCTCTCTGTCTGCTCTTCACCATGGGTTGCGAAACCCGATGGTGGGACAACGTCGCCGACTGGAGCCACCGGCCTGGTCAGGATGAAGCGACGGCCATGCTGTGGTCCGACTACGCCGTCGACGGGTTCGTGACGAAGCGTGAGCCTCCCGTCGTCGGGTGGATCGACAAGCCAGACTGCTCCTACGTCGGTTCGACCGGCATCAACTGGTCAGGGTTCGAGGACAACGACGACCTCTGCGTCCAAGGTGACACGTACCCGACCGATTGGACGATCATCATGCTCAGCGAGCCCACCATGTGGCAGACGACGATCGCCCACGAGATGTGCCATGGCGCCTCCTACGCGGCGACGGGAGACGGCGACCCCGACCACAAGGGCCCGTGTTTCACGTCGGGCGGCTACGTGGACGTCGAGAACGCCAAGCTCAAGGAGATGGACCTGTAATGTACGTTCTCGTGTATGACATCGAGCTGTGCCGCCCGGGATGCGTCTTGTTGCAGACCGCCATGGGAGGCACAGTTCCGAACGAGCTGTTCATCAAACTCTTCCCGGCCGAGAGCTGGCTGTTGGCACCCACAAGCGCCATGCAGACGTACTCGACGACGCCGGAGCAGCTCCAAATGGCTGCCGCCAAGACGTTGGATCGCCTGTGAAGCGTATCGAGAAAGACGGCAAGTTCTACCGCATGCGTCGAGGCGTGCTCGTCGAGATCCCCGAGGACTGGGTCGGCAAGACCGTCCATCCGGAGACGGTGCTCAAGCGTCCGTCGAAGGTCATCGGCAAGCTCAAGAAGTTCGCGAAGCTCGGAACTCGCACCAAGATTCCTTCTCCCAAGGAGAGATCCTCGTGAGCTGGTTCATGGTCGACGTCGAGGCCGACGGGCCGTGCCCTGGCCTCTACTCGATGTTCTCCTTCGGGGCGGTCGTCGTCGAGCCGGGGCTCAACCAGACCTACCGCGGCTTCTGCCACCCCATCTCGGACGAGTACGATCCGAACGCGCTCCTCGTGACCAAGACGACGCGCGAGCACACGATGACGCTCCCTCTCGCGAGCACCACGATGAACAACTTCCTCGCCTGGGTCGAGCGGGTGAACGAGCCGAAGACCAAGCCGCGGTTCATCTCCGACAACAACGGCTTCGACTGGCAGTTCATCAACTACTACTTCCATCGGTTCTGCAAGAAGAACCCCTTCGGTCACTCCTCGACGAACCTCGGCTCTCTCTACAAGGGCCTCGTCCGTGACGCGACCAAGAACTTCAAGCACCTCCGGGTCACGAAGCACACCCACGATCCTGTCGATGACGCCAAAGGTAACGCCGAGGCGCTCTTGCATATGATGTCGAAGCTGCGTCTGCACTTCCCGCTCTGAAGACAAAGGAGATCCTAGATGGCGACCAAGAAGCGAGCGCTCGAAGCTGAAGACGCCTGCGGGCTCATGCACACGGCCTTGCGCAAGTGCTGCGACAGCAAGATCACGTCGGCGGCCTACCACCTGATCCAGATGATCAGCATCAAGCCGGAGCTTTGGGATCCTTGGAGGCTCCTCGGCAAGATCGTCGCGAAGCGCATGAATGAGAGCGGCAACACGTCGTTCGATGCGCTGAAGATCGCCGTCGGTCATCTCGACGAAGCTTGGGATGACATCTGGGAGAAGGAGCACAACGCCAGCCGCGAACCGCCCAGCGGCGCCCGCAACGCGCTGTACGCACTCACGGGCATCCTCGATTTGTTCAGCGAGGAAGATCTTCGCGGCATGTCCTCCTACCTCGGAGACTGACGAGCGCTCATGGAAAAGAAGGCTCTCTACTTCGGGTACGGCAGCGGCGGTCATACCCTTCAGAACAAGGACGGCCTGTCGACCTGGGGACCCGTCAAAGGAAAATACCCAGGCTTCCCCTGGGAATCTGCCAACTGGCTCGACGGAACCATCCTCAAGAACAGGAAGGTCGTCGATCAGCCCGACGGTCGCGTCCACGTCACCGGCGGGGGCAGTCCCGAACACTTCTGGTTCGCCTTCGTCTGGTGGGATCGCTCCGGAGACGCCCGAGGCGCTTCGAACTCGGGCTTCTACGTCACGGGGTTCGGGACGCCCGTCAAGGAGACCTATTTCGAGATCGCCAAGATCGCCTTCGAATACGCCTGCAAGGAGTGGCCGGACGTCGTCGCTCGACAGCTGTTCCCTCTCGTCATCGTGGAGCACACGATATGATCACTCTCGTTCCTCCATCCTCGACGTCCGACGCGCTCGGTGAGAAGATGGAAAACATCGTCATGATGACCATCAGCTGGTTCGTTCGTCAGGTGAGGAAACCCTGCCGCTGGGCTGTTGGGTTCGCCCGATACCACTTCGGCCGCGGGCAGAAGGTTGCCGTCGGGTTCTCAGGTGACGTGCCACCTGCCCTCAGGGGTAAAACCGTAAAGGGCCGGATGCACAAAAGCGTCTTCACCTCGCGGTCGACGTTTCACGTGAGCCCGACCTCGGGGACGCTCGTCCACATCATCGACGAGAACAAGGGGGCCAAGAAAGGATCATGAACAAGCCGTCGTTCAAGATCGAAGCTGCCTGCACCCTCATCATCGCCCCCACGGGCGAAGAGCGCGTCCTCTGCGTCTCCCGCAAAGACGACCCTCATGCATGGGGCATCCCCGGCGGCAAGGTCGAGCCGGGCGAAGCCCCGAAGGCAGCAGCCAAACGCGAGCTGGCTGAGGAGACGGGGCTCGTGATGCACCCTCGACACTCCACGAGACTCTTTCTCGGCCAGTGCGTCGTCCCGAACACCGGACGCATGATGCTGACGGCGACGTACCTCGTGCCGAAGTGGTCCGGTGAGATCTCGACCGTCGAGAAGGGCCGCGTCGGCTGGCGGCCATGGTCGGACCTGCTCAAGGGTCCCTTCTGGGAGTACAACGAGGCCCTCCAAAAGGCCTACAGGTCTCTGATGCTCGCCGGCACCTTCCGATAGAGAATGCCCATGCCTTGCGGTGGGATCTACTACTTGCGCGCCGACCAAGTTGCGCTCACGACCAGCCTTCCTGTCGGGCATCCCGATCTCGAAGGCGTTCCTCGACGTCAAACAGATCGGTGCCTCTACTGCACCAAGACAGACATCGTCACTGACATCTCTGAGCCAGGGCACCTCGATCACTTCTGTGCCGAGTGGGATGGCTACTTGCACAGCAAGTGCATCCCCGCATTCATGAAGACTGATGAAGGTCAGATCATCATCGACCACCAACACATGTTGGAGCTAGGTCCCGACGTAGATCTGACGAGCAGCAACTCTTGGATCGGCGGCTATCATCACCTCGTCGACATCGAGAGCGTCGATCAGCCTCAGCTCACCGCACACGCATTCGCAACCGCAACGGAGAAGTCATGAACGCCACCGTCGAAGAAAAGACGCAGGAGAGTCCTCAGGTAAGCCCTGACGTCAGTCCGGAAATGAAGCCCGAGGCACGTGCCGACGACGAGGCCACCAAGAAGGCAGCACGCAAGGGCGTCATCGAGCGCGTGCGCAAGTACCGCGCCCTGACGGCGAGCGACAACGAGCACGAGACCAAGATCGCGACGAAGAAGGCGGCCGACCTCGTCGCCGAGCACAAGATCACCGACGCGGAGATCCGGGGCGAGGCGTTCACCGACGTCATGGAGCATGCCGTCGACGGCGACTTCTCACCCGCCTGGAGGATCGCGCTGCTCACGGTGATCTCGAAGAGCTACCACGCGCGAGCCATCCGGATCCGCGAGGTCGTGGTCAAGGACGGTCGCCCGACCGACTTCTGGCACGGCCGCGTGATCGCCCTCAATCAGGACATCAACGCGATCATCTACCTCTTCGCGTACTACGAGAGCGCCGTCAACGAGATGGTCAAGGTTCGAGGGTACGACAAGGCCACGGAGACCGAAGAGGACAGCTACCGCCGCGGCCTCGTCTACGCGCTGCAACATCGGTTCATGCCTCCTGACAAGGTCGCGACGAAGGTTGCCCAGGAGACGACGGCAATCTCGAAGACCCCGGAAACCAAGAAGGAAACCGCGTCCTTCGTCGACAAGATGTACACGAACCGGCACAAGGACAGCGACCTCGGAGCCGTGAAGGACAGGCGCGTCTTCTACGACGGCGTCGACGATGCACGCACGATCCCCCTTGCTGGTATCCATAGAAACAAGCCGAGGACAACGCTAGAATCACCCGTCGAAACCCCCCAAGAGAATTCAAAGGAGACTCCATGAACAGCTGCGCAGAAGGTCCGAAGATGTATCGTCAGGGCGACGTCCTGATCGTCAAGCTCGAAGGGCCCGCCGCCGAGGCGGCACGCAAGAAGATCGCCGACGGGAAGGCTCCCGCCGTCCCCCGCGACAACGGCAACGTCGTCCTCGCCTACGGCGAGCACACGGGCCACTCGCATCACATCCCGTCATCGATGTGCTCGTTGTACCTCGACGACGCGTCGCCGATCTCGGACACGGACGCGATGGGCCTCATCTCGCGCACGGGCGGCGGACGCGTCGAGCGCCCCGAGCCCGATCGCATCCTCGCGGTCGACGCGCCCATCGTGCTCAAGCATCAGGAGCACGATCCGATCACGCTCGAAGACGGCGTGTACAGCGTCCGCCGTCAGCGGGAGTTCGACCCCGAAGGCCTCCGCGCCATCGCCGACTGAAGCAAGCTCGACACTTCAGATGATGCGCAAGAACGGGCCTGGATACCGGCTCCTCGCCATGCACGATCCTGCGGGACGGCGAGGCCTCTGGTACAGGGTCGTCAAGACGTCCCCGCCCCCGGGCGAAACTGCGCTCGTTCAGAGCGTGGAGATCTGCTCGGGGCGGGAGGGCGACGATGGTCACGTCGTCCTGAAGCTCGACGAGAGTCTCACGCCGAAGACGCTCTATGACCTCCTCGCCGCGCTGGAGTATGGCGAGGGACCCCTCATGTTCGCGCCGCGCGAAGAGCCGGAAGAGCCCGGCAAGGACACCTGATGTCCTCCTCGTCGAACGACAAGAAGGGCACGATCAAGATCCGCGTCAACATCCCTCCCGACGTCGTCGAGAAGCTCCGACAGAACGCTCGCCGTCAGCGCGAGATCAAGAAGATCGTGAAGGACGACGGCGGCTCGAAAGACAAGAACAACTAGGATCACGAAAAGGAAAGTCGGTATGACGCTCAAGCAGTTCGGAAAAAACATCTTGGACAAGGTTGCCAAGGATCCGCTCGATGCGGTCTTCTTCGTCGCCATCGCCATCATCGTGATCCGGTGGGCGATCTTCTGATCTGACCACTTCTTTCTCTGTTGACGAGTTTTATCTCGTCTGTTACTCAAGATACTTCATCGTCCTTCTCCGCCAACAACACACTCTGGCGGGTTTGGATCACCCTGAGATATTTCACCCAGGAGGTTACCGATGCGTCCGATCCGCGATCTCGTCATGTCCGACGCTCTCGTGAATCACGAGAAGAAGATCTCGCAAGCCATCACGCGCGCTGAGGTCCGAGGCATCCTGAAGTTCTGTCAGTCGATCCGCCACAGGATCACGTACGTCAGCCTCGCGAGGGCACTCGGGATGTTTTCGGGCGGCGTCGAGCTTTCGAAGATCCTCGGTGAGATCATGGCGGAGGACTACGAGGCGAAGGAGGGCATCCTATCTTCTCTCGTCGTGAAGGCGACGAATGGTGTGCCTGGACACGGATACTTCGCGTTCGCGAAGAAATTCTATCCTCTCCTGTTGCCTCCAGCATTAGGCACGTCCGACGTGAAGTTTTGGCGCGACCAGATGGCTGCCCTCGGCTGGGGTCACGTCGGCGCGACCAACATCATCATCGGCTCGGCCTCGGTCATCATGGGTAGTCTCCATACCTTGACCCAGCTCGAAGCTGAATACTCGAAGGTCTTCACGACAATGGGTTTGTCGCCTGATGTCGAGAAGGCCGAGAAGGACCTCGGAGTCGACGAATGAGGACCGACGAAGAGATCCTCGCCCGCGTCGCGGCCGTGAAGGACACGGAGATGTTCGGCTACCAGACGGCCGACCTCCTGTCGCGCCTCCCGTTCGAAGCTGTGGCCGGCGCAGGGCTCCTCAAGTCTGAGGTCACCGCCGAGAACTGGAAGATCGAATCGAGGCTGAGGGCGGACATCCTCGCCGAGATGAGGGACTACATGTCCTTCGGCTGGGACAAAGCTACGGGCCACAGGGGCCTGTCGGCCGAGCGAACCATCAACCATTACGAGGCCTGGATCTGGCTCCTCGGGGACGTCGAGCACGACGCCATCGACTGGGACAACTACCGCAACTACGGCGCGCCGATCTTGATGCAGATCTGCCTGACCTTCGAGCTTCCGTTGCCTGCGCGATCGGTCGAGAGGAGTCGCGCGCGCAACATGGCCGCGGGCAAGAGGTGTGTGCCTGGCTGTCGAGACGGTTGCGGAGGCGAAGATCCTGGCCGGGACGAGCCCGAGATCACCCGCGTCGAGAGCGTCGAGCAACCGCAGCTCCCGGAGAAGTCGTCTTGAGGCCGATGTCGCCGTACCAGAAGGCGGCATACATCGAGTCGGCAGATCGCTGGAAGCACGATGTCGTCCACGCCACGAGCCCCATCGACAAGTCGAGGGCCGAAGACGCCGTCGTCGCCGCCAGGAAGCTCCTCAAGATCAACGGCCGTCCGATGTTCCAGTGGTTCGAGTCTCCCACCGACGCGATGGCGTTCATCGCGACGTCGCAGGCCGAACAGCTCACCCGCAAGCGTCACATCTCGGACGAGCTGACGCCCTTCTTCAGGTGGATGGAGTCCGAGCACACGTTGAGCGGGTTGATCCGTAGGCTCATCGTCGACCCGCAGGCAGGCTTCTACTACAGGTGGAACTCTACGGATCCGATCATCCATCATTCGACCACGCGAGGCATCGACAAGAAGCTTCGTCAGCCCGACGAGATCTTCAAGCCGGAGATGAGCCAGTTCACCTGGGAGATACACAAGTTCATCTTCGCGAAGGAGCGGCTGGGCCTCAACATCAACGACGAGACCTTCGAGCGCATCAACGTCGCGGCTGAGATCGTGCAGTCATGTTGCCTCTGGTGGAACCACCAGGACGTCGTCGTGATGTCCGCCAGACCGACCGTGATGACGTTCGACGATGCAGATCGCCTGCACTCGGTCTCAGGTCCGGCCCTCTGCTACGGCCGGCGCTTCCAGAAGTATCTCGTCCACGGCGTCGAGATCGAGTCCGACATCATCAAGGATCCCTTCAACTGCCTCACCCCCATTCGTATCGAGAAGGAGCACAACGTCGAGGTTAGACGGACGCTCTTGGAGCTGTACGGCGCCGACCGATACTTGAGGAAGACCGGCGCTGTCGTCATCCATGAAGGACGGCAGAACCGCAAGCTCTGGTGGCGCCCTCCCATCGATGGTCGACACACGAACATGAATGCCGGGGAGGCTGACACGATCTTCAGCGCCTCCGATCAACCGCTCGTGATGGTCGAGGTCGTCAACTCGACGCCTGAACCGGATGGCCAAATTAAGCATTATTTCCTAAGAGTGCCACCGACCATGCGAAACGCAGACGAGGCCGTCGCATGGACCTTCGGCCTGACCCTCGCCGAGTACGAGCCGCTTCAGGAGACCTGATCGATGTACATCTCCCGCAGTTATGGTCACGGCATGGGGTGGATGAACAAGACGGAGCTGTTCGGTGCCGCCCTTCGCGCGGCGATCAGGACCTCCGTCTGTCACGACAGGCCCGTGATCATCGTCGAGGAAGACGCCAGGCAGAACGCCGGGATGTACGTCGAAGCAGAGGGCGACCACGAGTCTCCATACGAGCGGCGCAAGATCCTCGTGCGCGTCAACGGCTGGAAGGTCGAGTGGGTGTCGTAGCGCGATGTCGAGACCCAAGCTCAAGAAGAAGCGCAAGCACGGCCTTCCCGAGGGCGCCTACAGGCTCGCGGACGGGACGATCGCCGAAGACATCGCGCGCTGCCCCTTCTGTGGAGGGCAGGTCGGCGTCGTCATGGAAGACGGCAAGCAGGCCGTGCTCCACTCGCTTCCGATCTGTGAGAAGTACTAGAGGGAAGACCCGCTCGTCTTCCTGCACAACCTGAGGATGAAGGTCGTCGGCCCGTTGCCCGACGACGAAGAGTGGCCGATGCCGATCAAACAGGAGCCTTCATGAACGACATGCTGAGAGACGATCGTCCCTCGTGGGACCAATACTTCATGAAGATCGCGACCGACGTCGCGACGAGGGCGACCTGCCCGCGCAAACACGTCGGCGCCGTCATCGTGAGGGACAAGCGCATCCTCTCGACGGGCTACAACGGCTCTCCACGAGGGATGCCCCACTGCACGCAGGTCGGTTGCGAGATGAGGGATCTCGGCGGTCGACAGAGCTGCGTGAGGACCATCCACGCCGAGGCCAACGCCATCGCTCAGGCCGCTGAGAACGGCGTGTCCATCACCGGCTCGACGATCTACACGACCGCCTCTCCCTGCTACGACTGCTCGAAGCTCATCCTCAACGCCGGCATCACGAAGATCGTCTACGGAGAGTTCTACGGCGGCAGGTACGGCATGTCCGAGGAGATGATCAAGTTCCTCGCGGCCGGCGGCGCGAACGTCACCTGCTGCGAGACGGACGACTCGAAGCCGGCCGGGGCGATGAGCAGCATCGAAAAGAAATGAACGCCGAGGTCTACGACGTCACCGAGATGTGGGCGCCGAAGCTCATCGGCACCATCGACTTCGGCGTGTACCTCCCTGTGAAGGGAGACATCTTCCACTGGAAGAGCGATCTCGGAGATGGCATCAAGGCCTATCGAGTCGAGATGAGGATCTTCTCCGCGTGGCCTCCGGGCCCGACCACGACAGTCAGGAACCTCACTCTCCACGTGATCCGAACAGGGCAACCCGTCGATGTCAAGACGACCTGAGCCGCGCTTCTTCATCATCAGCGGCCACCACGAGACCGCCACCGACTTCTTCGACTTCATCCAGACCAACCACGGCAAGGTCGTCAGAGCATCGCTCCATGCTCCGCCCGCCGTTCAAACTGCCATCTACGGGATCGTCGAGTTCCGTCCACACCCGAAAGAGGAAGAAGACCTCATATGACGAGCGCTCTCAGGAAGGCCATCAGCACGTTCACGTCGAGAGGGACCTTCCATGACGAAGAGAAGCTCCAAGCAGTCATCAAGGCTGCGAAGGATGAGGAGCGACTCAGCATCTACGCGACGATGACCCACTGCCCGTCGTGTAACGGGGAATCGGTCAAACCTCAGATCGTCGCGGGTCACTACATCTGCACCAACCACGAGTGGCACGACCTTCGAGGTGCGATCGACGCGATCATCGAAAAAGGACCGCAAAAAGGACCACGACCGGAGTGAAGAAGCTCCCTGTCCTCTGTCCCCAGCTCTACGACGGCATCGCGATGCTGGTGACCACGTGCGACCGCTGCGCGACCGGCTGGGATGCTCCGTCGAAGCGCTGTCGGGTCGAGACAGGTGCTGAGCACCTTCCGGACGACGTCCCTCCCGAATGCCCCATCGCAGACAGATGCCAGCATCAGCTCCAAGCTGGATCGGGACTCTGCCTGGTCCGCCGCAAAGGCCTAGTCTGCGAGTCTGCGCTGACCTACTCGGGTGTCCTCGACGTCGCCAACCACCCCTATGGCTTCAACGCTAACGTCGTCGCCTCCCCCGAGGAGGTCGCATCCTGGCCTGTCGATTGATTCGCCGCAGAGCTGTGTGATAGCTTAGACGCTGAGCCCCCAAGGCCATTCAAGGACCGAGCTTCGTCTCGGCCCTGGAGGAGAAGACCTTGGGCGCGAACAACTTCGTCAGCTTTCCAGTAGTCGCACCGGGAGCATCAGGCCCCCAGTCATCGATAGATCTCTTCTCGGCCGTCCCGTCGTCAGGGCTCGACAGCAGCCTGACCTTCCTCTGCACGGGCGTGTTCGCAGACGTGATCTCCGTCCAGGGCTCCACGGACGGCTCCGACTGGAGCGCGCTCTGCCAGTTCGACGGCGGCGACATGGGCATCCACACGGGCCTTCAGTCGCCTCAGACCGTCGTGGGCTCCGTCGTCAGGTACCTCCGCATCTTCGTCAGCGGAGTCATCACGAGCGACGTCCAGATATCCGTCGCTGGCGAGCAGAACTGCGCCGCGGGCGCTGGCGGCCAGACCCAGTTCACCCTGAACCAGTTCGGCGTCACGCCGGTCGTCAACAGCGACGGCTTCTCCCTCCAGATGGACAACGAGCAGTACGTCGACTTCAGCCAGTTCGGCGCGACGCTGAACACTTACCTCTCGGCCGTCGGTGAGATCGGCGCAGCTCCGCTGCCCGGAGGCATCTCCGTCTGGGCGTCCGACACGGAGGGCGACAACACGGGCAGCGGCACGCTCCTCGGCCTCATCGAGTGGCCCACGGGAGGCACCATCGTCTCTCCGACGGTCTCCGTCACCTTCCCCGGTCCGTTCACCTTCTCCGGCCCCGCGGCGAAGAAGATCGTCGTCGTCGCCAACGTCAACCTGTCGGTCTTCACCGTCTCCGAGAACTTGCAGATCTCAAGCTCGATCGACTTCGTCTCCGATCCGGCATGGGCTGCGAACAACCAGTACGTGCAGCTCTTCTTCGGAGGCACCGTTCAATCCGTCGGAACGATCCAGCCGCCGACGACGATCACGGGCACGCTCGGACAGTCGGTGTTCGACCCGGGGCCAGCGAGCGACAACCACGTCACGCTCGACACGTCCGGCTCTCTCGTCAACCCCGGCGGCACTGTCAGCATGAAGATCGCGATCGGCACGGTCACCTCCGTTCCCGTGACGATCGACAGCATCACGATCACGTTCAGCAAGTTCCCGCCGGCACCCTCGAACTTCGCTGGCGTCGACGCGAAGACGACCGTCGCCAACCCGGGCGGCAAGAAGTACGTCATCCTGACCTCGTTCGCGGGCGCGACCGGCGCCGAGTTCCCTGCGACCTCGGTCCCTCTCAGCTACTACGGAGCGCTCTTCACCATCAAGGGATAAGGATCACACCATGAGCACCACCTTCACTTGGCAGAACATCCCTGGATGGTTCGACTTCGAGGACATCTACGACGGAGCCATCGCTCGGGCCGCGGACGGAGCGAAGTTCGTCGAGTGTGGCGCCTACCTCGGCCGCTCGACGGTCTACATGGGCACCCAGATCGCCGCGTCGGGGAAGAACATCTCCTTCGACTCGATCGACAACTTCACGTTCAACGTGACGCCCGACCAGACGAACACGTTCATCAGCAACTCGCCCGCCGCCGGCAAGGTGAACCTCGTCGTCGCGGACCAGATCGCCCAAGCCGCGACATACGAAGACAGGTCGCTCGACTTCGTCTTCCTCGACTCTGACCACACCTACGACGGCACGAAGAACGCCATCTTGGCCTTCCTGCCGAAGATCAAGTCGGGCGGCGTCCTCGGTGGCCACGACTGCGCCGTCCGCGGCAACTTCCCCGACGTCATCCGCGCCGTGCGGGACACCATCCCCGGCTTCACGATCGACGGCTGCTCGTTCCTCTACATCGTTCCCTAGGGCACGATGAAGCGGAGGCTCTCCGTTCTCACGTGCTCGCGTCGACGCATCTACATCGACGACACGATCACGTCGCTCAATCGGGCGGGCGCCGTCGACTTCGACGGTGACCGCGTCATATACGTCGACGGAGATCCGACCGGCTACGAGTTCCCCGGTTGGCGCGTCGAGGGTCTTCCCCAAGGTCCTCTGCACGAGACCGTGCAGAGCGAGTGGGACGCTGGCATCCAAGGGCCCAAAGCTACCCTTTACGCAGGTCTCCTCGGCACGAAGGCTGCACTCCTCGAAGTCATGCGTCGCGCATCCGTCGACCGCGTCGAGATGCTCTACTACACCGAAGACGACGTCAAATGGGCCAGGAACGCCGTCCCGTTCATGGTCGGCATGGCCGAGAACATGCACGACGACCTCGCCTTCTACACCTTCTGCGACATCAAGCAGATCGCGCTCCATCAAGGGATCACGACGATGGTCGGCTACGACTTCGCGGGTCCGAGACCGGGAGAAGGCGGTCACTGGGGCAACCAAGCCCTCGCCGTCCCGCTACGCTCTCTCGATCTGATCGCACAACCAGAGCCGCCATCATGGAAGGAGTTCCTCCAGAAGGTCGGCAGGCCGAGCGAATCGCCCTACGCGAGCGACGTCTACCTCGCCGTCGTCACTGCGACGCCTCCCGCTCCTTGCTCCGAGTACGGCGTCATCTATCCTTCAGTCGCCTATCATGCGGGCGACCGCTCGATCGTGTTGCCCGGCGCAGTCGCAGCAGGCTGGGGACGCCAGACGCTCTCGTATCCAGGCGACGACTACGACATGATGCGCCTGTCTTGGATGTTCGAAAGAGCCCCCAGGCAGCGCGGCCTGCTTCCTCGTGAATATACTGACGAGGTTCGCATCCGCCTCAGGTTCAGGAATGGACAGGTCATCAAGGTGACCAACAACCGTCTCACCGTACTCGCACGATGATCACACCGCAGCCGACACCTGAATCAGCCTACCTCTCTCGCCCTGATCTCCACGGCAAGCTCTTCCGTCTCAAGGATAGGCGAGACGAGTTTCGAAACGAGCGACGCCTCTTTGCTCCGCCGCTGATAGCGCAGGAAGGCAGCGTGAGCGCCGTCCTCGATCGTTGGGAAGAGGTCGGCCCGCTCACGCTCGACGCCATCCCGGGCTGGTTCGACTTCGGGAACATCTACGAGCAGGCCGTGCGCGTCTACGGCCGAGACGGCAACGACGCGAGGTTCGTCGAGTGCGGGGGCTACTGTGGCCGCTCGGCGTGCCAGATGGCCATGCTCATCAGGGCCTCGGGCAAGAAGATCTCCTTCGACGTGATCGACACGTTCGATGATGCGTCCTTCTCCGCGAAGCCCGAGACGTTCAAGCACTTCACCGAGGTCTTCGGTGTCGACGAACTCATCAGGCTTCGCGTGATGGATCAGCTGGAGGCCGTCAAGACGTACGAGGCGGGCTCGCTCGACTTCGTCTTCCTCGACAGCGATCACTCCTACGAAGGGACGCGCGATGCGATCCTCGCCTTCCTCCCGAAGCTCAAGAAGGACGGGACGCTCGCCGGCCACGACTACTCGCTTGAGTATCCGGGCGTGATGAGGGCCGTCGACGAGCTGCTCCCGGCCTCCAAGAAGAACAAGAACTCCTTCATCCACGGTCGACTCGCGACCACGTTCTTACGGTGATCATGCGCAAGTCCGTTCTCGAAATCCTCCTCACGCAACACTTGCCCGGCACCTGGGTCATCCTGGATCCGCAGATGTCGAAGGTCCTCGGCGCCGCCAAGACGCTCGAAGGGGCCATGAAGAAGGCCGGCGTCCCGAAGGTCGGCAAAGCGAGTCAAAAGCGACCCGTCGCGATGCAGGTCCAAGATCCGTCGATGAAGTTCTTCTAGCTCCTGCTTCCCCAGTTCAGGACGCCCTGGGCTTGAACGCGTTCGGCAGGAGTTGTACCTTCGCCGGATGATCGCAACCCCAAGGCTGATCGTGTTCGAGGGCGCAGATGCCGTCGGCAAGTTCGAGATGAGCACGCGTCTCGTCGACGAGATCAACAAGATGCCCGGTCGCAAGGCGAAGCGCATCGCCTTCCCCCGCTATGAGACTCCCGTCGGCAAGGCGATCCTGCGACACCTCAAGCGAGAAATTCGTGTCGATGTTCAATTTTCAGACCTCGCCGCAGCGACCCTTGGCGGTGAGAAGGCCCCCGAAGACGCCCTCGCCTTCCAATGCATGATGGTCGCCGACAAGTACCACGCAGCCGTCGAGATCAAGAAGACGCTCGCCGACGGCTACGACGTCGTCTGCGACCGCTGGTGGCAGTCGGCCTACGCCTTCGGCTCAAGCGACGGGCTCGACAAGGACTGGCTGGTCGAGATCCATCAGCTCCTCCCTCAGGGGGACATCAACATCCTCCTCGACGTTTCCGCCGAGGAGTCTGCCCGACGACGTCCAACCTTTCGGGACCGCTACGAGGTCGACCGACAGGCTCAGGAACGGATCAGGGCCATCTACCGCGACCTGTGGCGAGTCGAGATCGGGATGCGCCCTCCGGAAAGTCGCCAATGGGTCATCATCGACGCAGGACAGACCCGCGACGAGGTCTTCAAAGAGATCGTTCAAGCTTGCGAGGCTTGACTTTATCTTAAGCAAGATAGAAGATGGCGTTCCCTCCGCTTGAAAGGAACCCATCGAATGAAAGCTTCCAAGATCCTGCTCACGATCTGCGTCGTTTCCCTGGCTGTCGCGAGCTGCGCGAGCCAAAGCTCGGTCCTTCTGACGGCCGCTCAACCCGAAAAGTCAGTGAAGAAGACGCAACGATCCTTTCTTTGGGGCGTCGTCTCCTCGGACAAGACGTGGGATCCTCGCGAGAAATGTCCGTATGGCATCTCCAAGATGAACGTCGAGAGCGTCTACTCTCTCGCCGGTTTCTACGCGAGCTACGATCTCATCGCCTGGTGCGCAGCACCTAGCGCTCCAGCAGCCGGCATGGCTGGTCAGCCCGGCAGCGTGATCATCATCCGCTGACGTCGCGATGAAGAGCCTGCGGGTCCTGTGCGACGCCTTCGACCTCGTCATGAGCTACGTCGAGGTCATCGGCCGACAACTTCGTGAATTGCAAGAAGATGTCGTTCTGTGCGATTCTCAACGACGACGTCGAACGTATGACGATGAGGTGTTCTTCGAGTGAACCATGCAAGCAGTCGCACGCTGCACAATCTGCGACGAGATGTTCCCGTGGTCGCTCTTCCGGTTCACGTGTTGGAAGCACAACATCGACTCTTTCGCCGCCTTACCCCAAGGAAATGACGACGACACGCAACCAGGGATCGTCCCCACGTACCAGCTCGACGGAAGCTATCTGAAGACTCTGAAGGGGCTGTAGCTCAATTGGAAGAGCGCCGCCTTTGCAAGGCGGATGTTGCAAGTTCGAAGCTTGTCAGCTCCACGAAAAATGTACCTGGTCATGCGCGACGTCGGCGACGGCGAGATCCTGATCGGCGTCGTCCGTGATGAGAAACAACTGACCGACAGGGTCGTCAAAGACATCATGAAGCGGTTCCCACCAGGCGAAGAAGACCTTCACGATCGGCAGGCCTTCTTGGAAGAGGCCTACGGCAAGTACGCCGGCCAGTACAAGCTCGTCGCCGCCGGTTGACCATGGCCGTCCCCGACCGAGTCACTCGGGTCGCCATCGGCATGGGCCTGTCGACGCGGGTCGCCAAGTCGAAGGAATGCCCCCGATGCGGCAAGGTCGTCGGCACCTGGATCACCTTCGGCAACCTCAACCTGGCCCGGCACAAGAACGCCGAGAAGAAGTGGTGTCGGAGGCCGCCGGACACCGGCTCTAGCGCCTAGGGTGTCTGGGAGACACGTAGGCGCGACATTTACAGGGCTCCTCCGTCGAGTGGCCTATGAGGCAGAAGCCGGCGTAGCTGAAGTGCTCCTTGCGCAGGTGGGCGCAGAGGAAGTTGCCGCAGCGTTGGTTCTCCCAGCGCCAGTTCGAAACCAGCACGAACGGTCGAGTCAGAAGGCTCACGAACCTACCCAACATCATCATGAGCTTCAGGCCCCTTTCTTGACGTACTCCCTCAGGTCCTCCAAGTTCTCGCACATGGCCTTTTGACGACTCTCGAAGAGGTCCAGAACCTTCACAGCCCACGTCTGATGGGCGGGATAAGGCAGCTGGCGCAAGTCGCTGTAAAGCTCCTCCATGCGCAGCGCTTGCTCCTTGGACTCCATCAGGTAGTTGCCCAAGATCGCGAGGATCTCCCGGTTCCTGAAGTCCCCAATGGACACGATGACCGGCGTGAGGTCTTCGTCCTCGAACGCAGTCTCCCCATTGCTGTGGTCGTCATCGTCGGAGCTACCGTTGCCGGCCATACGATAAACAGCGTATCATGACCTACATGAAGGACGCTAAGACGGCGAAACACCTTCTTGACGAGATTTCCGTCGGTGGTAGTGCTACCCAGACCAGTGACACCGTCGAGGGTGATGGTTTCGAAACCGTATACCCGAAGATGTCCGTCAGGAAAAACCCGTGCGGTCGAGTGGTCCTCAAGACGCACTTCTCGACCTTCATCTGCGAGCGCGAGCCCGACCACGAGCCGCCGTGCGAGAGCAGGGGCATCCGTCGATGAAGATCTCCGTCGCCTATGAGGGTGCCGTCGACAGCCGCGTCGACGCGAAGATTCGCAGGGCCGCCGGCATCCTGCTCAAGTACCTCGGGAGCGCGTACGAGGTGAAGACGCGCAAGCGCGACCTCCAGTTCACCGCCACGAAGGCCTCAGAAGCATACGACGCCGCCCAGAGGATCAAGGGCCTTCCCTTCAACCTAGACGTTCTTGTCCACTAGGGGGCCGTTGGGAAGCGCCAGTGGACCCTCGGAGATCCTCTTGAGGAAGTCCACCACGAGAGGGTCGTCGACCTCGGGCAGCCACGGCCGCACGTCCTGCTTGCAGGCAGGGCAGTGCCAATAGGTCATCGGTCGTTGGCCACCGATCATGCCCGGCGACCCGCTTCCGCCTACCCAGCGGGTCACCGTGGACATGTCCGGATGGCGACAGGCGTCGCGGTTGTTCGCGATCACCTCGGCGACGTCAGGGTTGCTATGGAGAGGCTCTCTCTTCATGTACCCCGCCTGTCTTGTCGCCTGTCCACCTGTCGCCTTCGGGTCTACTTCTTGGACTTCTTCTTGGCGGTCTTCTTGCGACCGCGAACGGCGCAAGCCACGTCGCCGTCCTTGTCGATGAAGTAGAGGTTCTTCGAGTAGTCCAGCTCGTCCGCCTTCGCGAACTGCTCGATCTTGATCTTCCGGCCGCCCTTGACCCCCTTGCGCTTCATCGGCGCGGCCCAGATGGCCCCCGCCTTGATGTAGTACATGTGGTCCTTGTCGCGCTTGATCCCGGTCTTGTAGAGCTTTTTGGCCATGTTCTGAGAGTCCTCCGACGAGTGGTTGACGAAGATCAACTCATTTTTAGAGGATAAAAGCAAGAATCAGGCTGCCGGGTGGAAGTGTTGGCAAGGGCAATACCCCCAGTCGTCCCTCTCCTCGGCGTCCCAACGGATGGCGGGCATGCACTCTCGATCGTCGTCGTCCTTGGGCACGCAGTGCTCGCTTTCTTGGTGGCCACAGATGCAGAGCGCTCGCGAGGTCATCGCGCGATCTTGCTCTGGACCCCACCATTCTGGCCGAGGCTCTGGCGGATGACTGACGTGTGGGAGCTGGGATGGATCTTCAAAGTCGGCGTCGAGAGGCCTGACTTCCTCGGCGGTGGACTGTTCGAGATCTTTGGTCACGGCGTGTCCGCCGAGAAAGAAACCAAGGATTGCTGGTATGCCGTCTGTCGAGTCAGCAGCTCGGCCTCGTATCGCTCTTTCGCGATGACGCTCCTGCATTCCTTGGAGCAATACTTGTTGAGAAGCTTCCCTCTCGGAGCAGTCATAGCTTTCGTGCATCGAGCACAGGTGCCATGAAGGAAGGCCGGTTTGCTCTTCCTCTTGACCGAGATCTTCCTGCATGCGTTCGAGCAGGTCTTGTTGATGTTGCCGATGAGCGTCCCGCAGATGGGACAGACCTTGAGGCGTTTGCGCTTCCAGACACGCATGAGGCTTTTCATCTCGGCGATCGACATGGCGTCGAGGAGGAGATCTCCGTGGCCGATCTGAGTCTCGACGTCTCCCGAGCAGGGCGGCTTGCCTAGCTTGAATCGAGTTCGCAGCTCGAACTCCGCGCCGAGGACGTCGTCGAACGTCCCCATCTCGTCGTTCTCGGTTGCCATCCAGAAGCCCCGTCGGAACCAGGCGTACTTCCTGACGTCGAAGTCGACGATGTTCATCGTTCCTGGCTCTTCTGAAGCACGATGCGTTCTTCCGTAGAGAGCATCTTGCTGACGGTCTCGTTCGTGATGTGGTCCATGATCGGCCCGCGTGGGGGGTTCTTCACCTTCTTGTGGGGCTTCCTCTTGTTGTGCCTCTTCGTCGGACGAGGATCGCCGTTGCCGCGCTGGTTGTTGCACTCGACATGCGACGCGCGCAGATTCTCGACGGTGTTCTTGCCGCCTTTCGACTTCGGAATGTAGTGGTCGAGCGACATGTCTTCGAGCTTGACTGCCCTGCCGCAAAGCCAGCAGAGCCCCTTGTCACGCTCCCAGATAAAGATGCGCTTGTTGTATGTGACCACTCCCCTGCCCATCACAAGACGACTCTCTTGACGGCTTCGAAGAAGTTCCTGCCGGTCGCGGTCATGCCCCATGGATGAAAGACTCTGATGACGAGCAACAAGCCGAGATCGAACTCGGCGTCGCCTTCCAAGGCGTGGTCGATGTCGGCGACTGACGTCCAGATCCCGCACCGACACGACGCTCGCAGGTTCGAGCCGTCGGAGTCCTCGCATAGCACGAGGAGATCTCGACAGCAGAGGCACTCGGGCCAGTCTGCGAGCTCTGAGATCGTCGAGACCTCCTGCACGTCGGCTATGTCGAGTTCTCTCGTCACTTGCCGAGCGCGAAGATCGTCAGGTCCATGAAGGCAGCCTTCACGTAGCTTTTTTCACCGTCCCAGGCGCCCGTCCAGACCCCGACGAGCATCGTCGGCGGATTGATGAACATCCAGTTGCCGTAGATGTGGAGATCTTGCCCGTCCAAGCTCTTCGCGACTGCGATGACCTTGAGTCGCTTCTCCTCATCCAGACGTACGAGATCGTCTCTGCTGAAGGGTTGGTCAGTACCCTGAGGAAACTCAAGCCAGGTCCCGACCGGCATTTCAAGCGTGCCGCCCCGACAGCCACCCATCAGCTTGATGCCGTGCGGATCGTAGCTGTATCGAGCGATCAGGATGTCGTTGGGGCGAACCTCAAGATCTGCCTTGATGACGCCCCCGTCCTCGACCTCTGACACGGCGAGGCTACTCACCGTGCGTCCCCGCCTCTTCCTTGAGGAAGATCTTGAGGGAGAGCGTCTTGAAGTCTTCGAGGTTGCTGAGGTCGTAAACCTCCGCCAGATCGTCGGTCGACCTGAGCGTGAGGATGTCGGTGACGAAGCTGTTGATGTTCTCGTCATGTCTCAGGCTGAAGTAGAAGACGTCCAACACTCCGCGCTGCCACGAGGCGAACCACTCGACGTCGAGGTCATCCTTCTCGACGTGTCCGACATGCCGACCGATGACTTCGAACACCATGTAGTCCGGGATCAGGAGAACGTGGCTGCCCTTCGAGGTCCTGACGAGAGAGCAGTTCATGGCCGACACGATGGACCCGCTCTGTCGATAGTCGGCAACGAGACGCGCGTTGCGGTTGTCATGGATGAGAGCGACTTCTTGAACCTCGTCGCGAACGAGTTCTTGCGTCATTCGAACTCCAGCTCTTCGACGTCGCCGTAGTCCTCTTCTTCATCCTCTGACGCCTCGATGCTCTCGCGCAGCAACTCCTCGTCGTGCGTCTGCCGACCGAGGTCCTCCTCGAAGATGCTCTCGATGAAGCCCGAGGGGCTTTCGCCATTCGCGAATGCTGAATCTGCCGGGCTCGCGAGGTCATACGGATCTCCATCGACCCAGAGCAGATCTCCGCCTGCAACGGACAATCGGTCGGCGTGTTCCTGGGCCTCTGCCTTCCAGATCTCGAAGACGACTTCACGAACTTCCGCTCTGTCCATGATCTCAGTCATCGCGATTCCCGATCTGCTTCTGATCAACGCTCTCGTAGACGACGTCGTCAAAGACTTCGAAGCATCTGAAGATGTCTCTCACCGAACCAGATGACTTGTATCCATCTGGATGACAAAGACTGACCATGATCTCTATCGAGTCCAAGATGGTAACGGGCTCGCGCGTGATCTCTTCGATGACCGCTAGTCCGTTGCTTTTGATTAAGATAGTTTCGGTCCTGCGATCAAGGATTCTGAAGGCGACCCAACTCGTGTCGATCTTTGCGCGAAGGACCGTCCCGGCCACGAGCATACCGACCGGAATGCGTCCCGAGTTAACCATCACGCAACACCTCTTCGGCCAGAGCATCGTCTAGGTCCTCGTCCGAAAGCGCCTTCCACTTCGCGTTGCCCTCGTCCGAGCTGCCGAGGCGTCTCTTGAGGCTGCGCTTCGTCGGCTCTGCGTCCTTCTTGTTCCGCCGAGGGTCGGCCGGGATCGGGATGCCGGCCTTCCGCGCCTTCCAGCGGATGACGAGGACGTAGCTCTCCGAGATGCCGATCTCGACGGCGATCTGGTCGTAGCTCTTCCCCGCGAGGGACAGCTCGACGATCTTCTCGGCGTTGGGTGTGCCAAGCCTAGGAGGCATCGTGGAGCACCAAGGCTGTGTCTGAGATCTGCTTCTGGTCGACGCTCTCGATCACGATGTCATCGACCACCAGGTCGAAGTTCTTCATGAAGTATGTGTATGAGCCCAGTGAATGGCCTCCACCGTCATGGCTGACCCTGACGATGCAGTTGTTTATGTTGCTAGCTAAGGAGCTAGCTGAGGAGACAGATTCCACCGTGACGACTTCATCTCTCTCGCAGAACAGATCAGAGACTCCTGTGGAAGCCTTGTTCCATTGACCACCATCACGAAGCTTGAAGCGACGTCCAAGTATGTTGTATGCGGCAATGTCCATCTTGAGTTCTCAGGCGATCTGATCAGCCAGCGAGACGTCCCGTCAGCCGACCCCGCTCGATCTCGTAGCACTTCCGGCAGACGTCTGGGAACCCCATCCCGTCAGGACCCCAGAATCCGCTCGCCGACGAGACGCTGGCGGCTCCCGTCCGGCCGCAGAGGACGGGGCAGGCCGTCGGCTTCGAGGGGCCCGTCCGAACGTGGATCTTGCCGTCGTCAGGGTCGAAGCGTTGGGGCTCCTCGCGGACCTCGCCGACGAGCGCGCGCCCGAGCGGTGTGATCTGATGATCAGGCAGCGCCGGGAAGAGCTTGATGTCGTAGTTGCTCGACGTGTCGAGCCTTCGCAGCCAGTGGGCTCGTTCCATGGCCTCGACCGACGGGCGCGTCGTGTGCCAGTCCTTTGGCATCAGATTGAGGCTGACCTCCTGCCCCGGCGTCGACCAGTAGCCGCCCTTGTAGTAGGCGATCTTGCCGGCCGCCGGGCCGTTGGCGTGGAAGTCCGTCGCGAGCTTGCGAAGGACGAAGATCTGCTCGACGGATGGCTTCTTCATGTCAGCGACCTCCCAAGATTCTGTGGATCAAGGTGACGACCATCGCCAGCACGATGCCGCTGACCGTCGCGAAGACCATGGTCAGGTTGTCTGCTCGCTTGTCTGCGAGCTGCTCTTCACGCCTCGGCTGCTTCTTCACGGCTTCACTTCTTTCTTCGCGCAGTCGTCGCAGAGCCTTCCGTCGTGCCAGAACACGCGCCCGCAGCCGGAGCACCGTTTGAAGACTCTCTTCTGAGGGATCGGCCGCGACTCGCGGATCTTCTCTTCCAGAAGCTCCTCGGTCTTGATGTCGTCGTGCAGGCTCAAATCGGGTCGTCCTCGTCAGCCGTGCTCGAAGCCGACGCCTCGTGAGCGCACAGCACGAGCTTCTGCTCGACGGCGGCCTTCACGCCGTCGAGGACGAACCTCACCGACTCGACTGCGTCCTGGCTCATGCTGGAGTGGCTCTTGCGAACCTCCTCCACGATGACGAGGATCTCGCGAAGAGTCGAGACTCGATCCGTGGCGGGTGCTGCGACTGATGCTGCCGATGTCGGACAGGGAAGGTAGCCCTCCTTGTACGAGCCGATCGTGCCGATCAGGCGATAGCGCGCCGGTCGCTGCATCTCTAGACGACAGCCCGGGTTCGTGCAGGTGTAAGTGTACGTTCCTGCCGGGATCCACTTGTGACGCATCAGATCCTCATCCTCAAAACGTTCGGGAGCGTCCCTTAGTTCTGTCCGAGGACCTGGGCGACGTCCTGCTTCGTCCAGGCGACGTAGAAGTCGGCTCCGTCGTCGATGGGGGCCCCGACGACGCCGGCAGCCGCAGCAGCCTCGCGGGCCATGCGGACCGCCGCCCGCTTCTCGCGCTTGGCCTTGGCGTCGCGCTCCGACTTGGCGACCTTGCGGGCAGCGCGCTCGCGCTCCGTGGCGAAGGTCTGGAACAGGATGGCTCGGGCGATCTTCTTGCGCTTGTCCTTGCTCATGTTGGTTGTCTCCTCGGGATCTATCCTCGTCTTATCTTGTATTTTACTCAAGATAAAAAGAACAGGTCGAGGTCGATTTGGATGCAGTGCATCAGTGGTATGCCCTGTTCTCCCTCCCGGCGGCAGGCCCGAGCATCTTTCGCGCTTCGTCGTTGAGCGGCGTCAGGTAGTCGAGGTGACGGATGAAGACTCGTCGTCGATCTTCAGGCATGCACACTCGACAAAGGCCGGTAGCAGTAGGCCCCGAGAGAACCTCGACCGTGACCAGGACCGTGATGTTGAAGGTGGATGCGAGAGCGGTCATCTTGCTTGACGCCTTTCTTTATTTGACGAACCACTTCGCCGGCAGGATCCGGCAGGGGCTCCAGACTATGCGGCGGTTCATGCTGGCCACCTCGTGCGGGGTCAGTTCGAGCACGCCGACTTCTTCGATCATCCACCGGTCAGAAGGATCTCTGCCGTATTCCGCGAGCACGTAGGGCGAGACGCGCACGGACAGGTAGCAGCGGTGGCAGATGCGAACCCTCACGAGTTCACCCCTGTGTCGACGCTGGCCGATTCCTGTGTCGAATAGGAGCGGCTCCGAGCACCCACACTGATGGAAGGTCAGGTACCAGTCTTCGTCAGCAGTCACGAACGAGCCCGTGCTTCTTCATGATCGGGAGCAGCTTCTCGGACGCGAGTGAGACCCAACGTTTGACAGCCTCGGCCGCGTCCCTGCTGGGGATGGCAGGTATGAAACCTTCTGCCTTCAAGTCCCTCGCGGCCTGGATCGCTTCTTCCTCTCTACCTTCGTCGATCAGCCTCTCGATCCTCTCCAGGCCCCTCATCACGGAGATGGCACGTGCCCGAGCCTGAAAGTCGTGCTCTTCCTGTGCCGACTTTCGCTCTTCGTAAGACGTTTTCACTTTTCAGCTTTCCTCCAAGGCTGGAAACGCTCGACGAACTTCACCGTGTCGAGCTTGATCTCCTTGCCCTTCGTCACGAGCATGGCCAGCTTGAGCAGGTTCTTGACGTCGCGTCCGCTGCGACCCTGTACGCCTGCACCTCTAGCGCCACTTCGAGTTTGAAGCACAAGATGTGAGATGGTCTCGTCAGAGATCTTGGCACCCGCCGTGTCCGCGAGCACGCGCCAAATCTTCGCTTCGAGAATCTCGTCCGGCCGCTGGTAGTCGAGCCTCGCGATGCATCGAGAGGCGATGGCGTCGTCGACCTCCTCCGGCATGTTCGTCGCCAAGAAGAGCACGCTCCCTTGGTATTCGAGCACGCGCAGGAAGACGCCGACGATCGCGTTCTGGTCGAGGTCCGTGCCTCGTCCGCGGACGTAGACGTCGGCCTCGTCCAGCAGCACGATCGCGTTCCAGCGCTTGGCGCGACGGAAGACCTTGAGCAACCGCGCTTCGAGCACGACGGCGTCCGTCCCGAGCTGCGAGCACTGCACGTTGTAGAGCGGCATGTGCTTGCTCTCGGCGTAGACCTCGGCCGTGAGCGTCTTGCCGACGCCGGGAGGACCCCCGAGGAGCACCACGGCGCCGCCGCCCTTCCCGGCGACGATGTCCTTGAAACCGCCGTCATGATGGTCCACGAGCAGCTCCACGAGCTTCTTCATCGTCTCGTCGAGGATGAGCTTGTCGGAGAGGTGGTCGTCGTAGACGTACTCGGTCAGGTTCATGACGTGCGTCCGCAGCCTCAGATGTCGCCCGAGGTCGAAGACGGCGCAGTACGGATGCAGGGGGATCTCCGGCTGTGCGTGAGCCCCACCCTCGTCGCTGATGTCGACGTCCTCGATGTCCTCTCCTTTCTTGGGACCTTTCCTGACTCGATCCCAATAGGTCGGATCGACGACGACGCCTCGACCAGACTCGTGCGTGTCCGATTCGTAGAAGACGTCCATGACGACGCGCGATGGTACGCCCTCGCGGACCATCATGAACCTGTCGTGCGAGTAGCGATCTGCCGAGTCCGGGTTGCCGTCGACGTTGTCCGTCGCGAAGCCCTTCGCATTGAACTGCACTCCGATGCCGTTGCAGATCTGCGTGAACCTTGTCGCCTGCGCCTGATGCTCTTTGCGCAGCATGGGTGTCTCGGCGACGTACCCCTTCGCGAGGAGAGACTCGACGACCGTCTTGCCGCGGATGTCCTCGAAGTGGAAGGATTGAGTCGTGCTCTGCCTCCCTCCGAAGTCCTCGTAGACGAGCGTCATGGTGACGTGCGGCGTCTGCTGACGACGCTCGTCTGCATCATGGAACTTGACCTGGCTGACGTAGTAGGGCAGCCAAACCTCATCCTCCTTCTCGTAGAGGCGATGGCCGTCGACGCCGAGGAGGTAGTGCTGGAGGATGGTCTCGTACTGCTTGACCGTTCGAGGCTTCGTGCCGGCGACGTTCGACTTGGCCGACATCCATGTCGAGACGTCGCGCGACATCGCTCCGGCGCCGTCGACGTCCTTCGAAGCCTCGAAGACCTTCTTGAGCTTGCCGAGCTTGTCGTCGTCCAGCTCGGCTAGGTTGAGGTACATCTTCCCGCGCCAGGAGAAGTTGTTCTCGTCGAGGCCGAAGGGTGCCAGCTTCTTGAAGCCGACGGCCGCCGCCATGTCTTTTTCGATCGTGAGGATCATCGAGTTCCCTTTCAGCAGTCTTCGAAGTAGGAGTCCGGGAAGTAGTGGTGCTCTCCCGCATCGTCGAACACGCCGATCTTCATGCCGTTCGACTGAGAGACGATGTCGTAGATCTTCCCGACCGTGAGGAGCGTCGGATACCCGTCGTTCGTCACGCAGCGAACTCGCATGGTCTCCTTCAGAGCGCTCGTGATCGCCGTCAAGATCTTGCGAGCCTGACGCTCGTTGACCTGCACCTTCATCTCGATGCAGAGCTGGCCGTTGCTGTCGAGGCGAACGTACGGACGATCGTGGACCCCCGACTCCTCGATCTCTTTGTTGAGCTTCTTCGCGAGCGGGTCGTTGACGTTGATCGCTCGCTCCTTGGCGAGCCTCCCGTCTTCCCGTCTCTTGTTCCTCTCGACGAACTCTTCGATGGCCGTCGCGATCTTGATGACGTCGAAGCCGACCTTTGGCTCCGGGAACTGCTGCGTGTCGCCGATGCCGCAGATCTTGATGCGCAGCCGCCCCGTCCCCACGACGACCCTGTAGCCCTGCTTGAACTGGTCCTCCACGCACTCGTACCAGGTCAGGTAGCCGTCGACGAGTTCGAGACCCTTCTTCCTCCTGTCGGAAGACGAGCTGCACTTGTGGCCGCGCTCTTCGAGCACCTTGATGATGCCGTTCGTGACGTTGATCCTCCGCATTTCCGCGTTCATCGTGGTGTCTTCTCCGTGGTAGAGATCTGGTCCTGCTGCCTGAGCCTCCGGAGCATGTCGAACCCGAGGTCGCGAAGCATGCGGTATGAGGCCAAGAAGGGCCGTTCGTTGTGCTTCTTGCGGTAGGCCTTGCTGTCGAGCCACGTCTGTACGCGCGCCTCGGCCTCGGCCTGGAGCCTCTGTAGCTCCTCCAGCTCGGCCTGGTAGTGGACGTTGATCGCGAGCACGTACTGCCTCGCGACCGCTTCTGCTTGGATCTTGGTCATTGCGACAGATTCGCTCGTTCCAGGACGGCATCGCTGTTGTTCACCCGCACGAAGTGCGTGCGCGAGCCCCTGGGGACCACCTTCATGACCTCGTGCAGACGACCGGCCGGGTTCGCGACGATCGCGGTGACCTCGTACTCGACGCCGGACTCCAAGCCCTGCTCCGAGGCCACGGCGCGAACACGGTCGCCGACGCTGAAGTCCGTCGACGGGATCGGAACGCCTGCCGAGCGCAGACGGCCGTACTCGCGCAGTCGCTCGATCGGAGTGAGGTCCGGGCGGAAGTACGGGTTCCGACGACCTTCTGTGTTCGTTGTCTCCATGAGGGCTATCCTCGTTCTATTTTGTATCTTACTCAAGATAAAAACGACGTCGAACGTGAGATCACCCCACGATGCGTCAGAAGGCTCTTCTAGCCCGCCTTCGGCAGCTTGATCTTGATCTGGCGGTCTCGCGCCAGGTCCTTCAGGTCGCCCGTCACGCGCTTGAGCGAGAACATCCTGTTCCCGTGCGTGTCGCCCTCGCCCGCCTTCTTGAACCGACGCAGGAACTCGTCGTGGAGCGTGGCCTCTCCGGCGACCGTCGGCTTGCCCGAGCGCCCGTAGGCGACTGAATGGCTGAACCTCTCCGAGTCCTTGTGGACGCTCTTCAGGTAAGCCACGAGCTTAGGATCCTCGATGAGCGTCTTGAACACCGCCGCCACGTGGTCCTCCTTCGCCTGCCGCTCCGGTGGAACTTCAGGCTTGGCCTTCACGTCCTGCGCGAGCCCCGCCTTCTGGACTGCCGGCATCTTGTCGAAGGCCTTCCGAACCGCCTTGTAGTAAGACGGTGTCCGTCCTCGACCGCCCATCGACGTCCAGGCGAGCGTGTTCGGAAAAGCCATCGCCCAGTCGAAGAAGCTCTTCGCCGGCTTCGGCCCGAGCGCCTCGGGTGCCGGCAGCTCATGCATGAGCTTCCTCACGCCCGGATGGTCGAACCAGGCCTTCCCTGAAAGCTCGGACGGGTGCGTCTTCCTCTGGATGAACTTGTCCGGCGCGTAGCGCCAGTCGTTGATCTTGTCGAGCAGGAACTTGATGAACTTCCTGAGACCTTCGATCTCAAGCTCGACGTCCATGATCTTGCGCTTGCGCAGCGAATCGAAGTTCGGCTGATCGGAGAGCGCCCGCTTCTGCAAGATCGGCGGCAGAGGATCTCCCTCGACGGCGATGACCGTCGGCGGCACGAGAGAATCCTCGGAGAACCCCATCTCCCTCGCTTCGGCGCGCCTCAAGGCGACCGTGAAAGACTTGTGACGGCCGGTCACGAGCCTTTCGAGGAAGTCGCGAAGGCTCGGCATCTTCACCTCCACGAGGTTCTTGTACCAAGCCTTCGTCAGCTCGCAGGAAAGCTCGTAGGGCGGCCGGCCTGCTCCCCAGCACATGCCTTCGAGGTACCCGTAGCCGGGTCGTTGGAAGCCGTGCAGGACCATCCCGATCTTCCCGACCTCGTTGCCGGGCACGCTCGTGTACTTCGACGAGCCCGTCGTCCGTTTGACGACGAACTGGCGGAAGCACGCCTGACAAGTCCCGCGGACGTCGAGCTTCAGCGTGCCGGCTTCGGCCGCCTGCACGGCCGCGAGCGCCTTCTGGAAGAGGTCTTCGAACGTGTCGCCCATGGCTGACGAGGATACCTCAGGCGCCCGGCTGAGTGAGCTTCTGGACCTCGGTCAGCAAGGCGACCTTCTCGTGGAGCGTGTGGATCTCCACGAGGATGTTCGCCAGCGGGTTCAGCTTCGTCGAGATGCCGTGACGGCTGATGTCGTTCGCCACGTAAGACAGCTGCGTCTGCATCTCCAAGATCTTCTCGGAGAGACGCTCGCGGGCCCGCGGCAGGTGGAGGTCGATGAAGAGGGGGAGGATGTTCTCGGGGAGGGTCTTGTTGTTCGCCATGCAAGCTATCCTAGGAGTATTTTGTATCTTACGCAAGATAAAAACGCTCCATGGCGGGAGAAACAATTCGCCGATATCAATCTTTCTTACGGATTCCGAGCCTCTCCAGAACCTCGATGAATACGTAGGAGCCCGCCACAATCACCAATATCCAGAAGAGCTTATCTCCTTCCATGGCCGCCCTCGACCTATGGTATCATCCCTATGTAAATGCCTGCCCTACGGGGCACGCGAAATCGATGAATAGACCCTCCGCCGCTCCGCGAGCCCCCAAGGCAGCAAATGAGCGCTGGCACAAGGGCTCTAGGTCTAGACGTTTCTCACTTCCATCCCCTCACCGACTTTGGCGCAGGCATGTCGGCTGGGATCTCCTTCGTCGGCATCAAGACGACCGAGGGCAAGTCCTTCAAGGACCCGAAGTTCAAGGACCATCGATCGGGCGTCAGATCCATGCCGTTCAAGCTCTGCGTCTACTACCACTTCGCGCGTCCGGGCGACCCCGAGGGCCAGGCCAACTTCCTCATGGACACCGTCGGGCAGCTTCTGCCCAACGAGCGCCTCTGCATGGACTTCGAGGACGACGCCACCGGAAAGCCCACCGTCGACCTCGCCTTCATCGGCAAGTTCTACACGAAGCTCATGGGTGGCATCTGCTCTGACAGGCCGGCCATGCTCTACACGTCCAGCCGGATCTGGCAGCAGATCGGCAACCCCGTCTGGACCCTCGCGCCTGACGTTCACCTGTGGGCTCCTCGCTACGGCATCGTCGAGCCCGACCTGCCTTCCCCCTGGAAGGCCTGGACGTTCTGGCAGTTCTCGGAGAACCAGTCCTTCAAAGGCGTCCCGGGCACGTTCGACGCCAACTACTTCAACGGCGACGAGGACGCGCTCGCCGCCTACGCGAAGCTCGTGACCCCGGCCCCCGCGACCGTTCCGCCGGCTGGAGCCCCGCTCGTGTCATGAGCGACAAGAAGGAAACCCTCAGGTCGCTCTCCGTCGAGGAGATCGGCGACGGTCGCCAGAAGGACCGGATGATCGAGACCTTCAAGAAGGCCGGGTTCATCGAGGGCACCTGCAAGTGCGGTCGCTGGTTCATGCGCCATCGCGACGACGAAAGCGGCTTCTGTCCCGTCTGCTCTTCGAACGTTCCGCCTCACCTCAACAACTGAAAAGGATTCGACCACCATGCAGAACTTCATCGCCTCCTTGCTCATCGCCCTCACGGTCCTCGGAGGCTACGGCTGCGCAGCCGTCATGGCCTCGCTTCCGGCCATCATCGCCGCCATCCAGAGCAGCTCGCTCATCGTCAATCAGATCGAGTCCTTCGTGAACCTCTACTTCCAGCTGAACCCGAACACGACCAACCAGCAGAAGGTCGCTGACGCAATCGCCAAGCTTCGTACGGCCCTCGTCGCGGCTCAGGCCATCGCCAACGGCGTCGACAAGATGGACCAGGGTCAGATCGACGCGGCCTTCGTCGACATCCGGAACGCATACACGGACCTCGTCTCCCTCTGCGGCAGCCTCGGCATCGGCGTGAAGATGACGGGCAAGAGCATGAAGGCCGACTACAGCGCCGGCACTCGCACGCTCATCGTGCCCGAGCCCATGATCTTCTCGGGGAAGGTCTAAGACCATGCCCTCCCACGCAGGTCGCGGCCTCGGCTGGAAGAAGGATGCCCTCATACGGCCGGGCATGAAGGCCGACCTGTCGGCGCGTCCGAAGCTCGGCCTCGCGCCGCCGCCCAAGAGCGCTTCGGCGAGGCCCTACATCCTCGACATCCTCGACCAGGGCCAGCTCGGCTCCTGCACCGGAAACGGCTCGATGCAGGGCATCCGAGCGTCGCAGGTTCGTCAAGGAGCCAAGGCTCCGCCGCTCGGCAGCCGCCTGTGGGCCTACTACATGGGTCGGGCCCTCAGCCACGACACCGCGAACGACGACGGCGCGCAGATCCGCAACGTCTTCGCCGGCATCTCGCGCCTCGGCTTTCCGCCCGAGTCGCTCTGGCCGTACAGCGACGAGCGCACCAGCTCGAACGCGCCGTTCAGGACCATGCCGTCGACGGAGGCCTTCAACGGCGCGTACGACCAGCGCGCCACCGGCAACGTCGTCTCCTACTTCAGGCTCGACGACAACGACTCCACGCGCGTCGCCGACGTCCAGCGTGCCATCGCCGCCGGCTACGTCGTCGTCTTCGGGACGGACGTCTCCGAGAACTTCTGCGAGGGCGACCTCGGCTCGGGACCGATCGCTCCGCCCGTCGGCCTCCCGATCGCTGGCGGCCACTGCATGTGCCTCGCCGAGTACGACACGAGCGCCTCGGGCATCGTGACCTTCGGCGTCGTCAACTCGTGGGGCTCGTCCTTCGGCAGCGGAGGCTGGGTCGAGTTTTCGAGCGACTACGTCGCTTGGAGCGCGACGAACGACCTCTGGATCTGCGAGTATGCCCCCCTCTTCGCAGCGACCTCGTAAGGAGATCCTCATGTCCACCACCGTCAAGACCCTCATCGGAGGCCTCGGCCTCATCCTGCTCATCTGCATCGCGGGATGCCCGAAGCCGCTGCCGAACCCGAACCCGCCCACGCCCGACGCCGTCGACGCGACGACGCCGGCACCTGCACCGACGCCGACCGTCGACGCGTCCAGCAACGCCGGCTACACATGCACGACCGTCTGCACGAACCTCAAGAACCGCAAGTGTCCGGGCGCCAACAAGACCGTGAAGGGGAGCACCTGCGTCGACGTTTGCCAGAACACGCAGGATTCTGGCATCGTCTCCTGGGACCTGAAATGCAGGAGCACCCAGACGACCTGCGCCGCCATCGACGCCTGCCAGTGAACCTCACGACGACACCGCAGATCCTCTCCGACGGCCGCTGCGCACACTGTCTTGCAGTGTGCCGGTGGACCGGAGGATGCCTCACGTGCAGCTCTTCGATGACCTACTGCACCTGCGGCGCCGTCGTGCGCTGCGGGTGCGGGATGGTCTTCGAGCATTCAGCCGAGAAGTGCCCGAACATCATCATGCCGAGGACGTTCACCATCCCGGGCGAGGGATGGAATCCTCCCACGATCGTTCCCATGAACAACGCGCCGATCCTCATCCCCGTCGAATGGACGATCCTGTGAAGGCGCGCTTCATCAAGGAGATCGGCACCAAGGCCTTCCTCAACGCCTACTGGCGTGGTTGCGACCTCACGATCGGCCTGTACCACCGGGCAGAGGTTCAGATCGCACAGTCGAGCGTCGTAGACGACGAGATGCTCGGCGGCAAGACCGAAGACATCACGCGCGAAAGATGGCCACAGACGTGCCTCAAGTGCGGCGCCGCCGTCCCCGCCGACGCCATCGCCAACATCTACACGCGGAAGGTCTACGACACCGACTCCGGCGATCCGGAACCGGGCGACCTCTTCTTCAAGGTCGAATGCCTCAACAACGAGGGCAAGTGCTACCTGTGGGACAACTGCACGGGCCCTCACCTGCACGGCATCGTTCCCACTGGCGATGAATGGGACCTCGACAGTCGCGCGAGCAACTGCACCATGAGGGAAGATCGAACGCATCGTTGCTGGGTCCGTCATGGCGACCCGCCGAACGTTACGGTCGACAAAAGCGGCGCCACATGCAACGCGGGCGCCGGCTCGATTCAAACGTCCAAGTGGCACGGCTTCCTCCGCAACGGAGAATGGGTCGTATGCTGAATGAGATCGAAGCGCCGCTCGTGCAAGAGATAGTCGTCGGTGAGACACCGAAACGTCTATGCTTGAAGACTCCGTCAACCGTCATTGGCGCTCCGTCTCGCTGGCTGCCGTTTGCGGCCATAGAGTGCCAGAACGAATTCGGTCACGAGCATTCGGCGCACGTGTCGAACCCCTACTACAACATTGAGACGCGAAGGCACGAGTCGTACGTCTGGGGCTTCGACGACAACGGCTTCTCGTTCAGCTACGCCATCGACCTCGACTCGCTTGAAGAGCAGGATGACGCCAAGTACACGATGGAAGAGCTTGTCGCGAAGCTGGGCGACACCGATGGAGATCCATGGTCAGCCTGACGGACATCGTCCAACAAGACGTGCATGACGGGCAGATCATCAGCCCGAAGATCGATCCTTGTCGTCAACGGCTGACGCACGCCATCGGCGCAGGCGGTGCGATCACAACGACCGTCTTCTGCATCAACCCTTCGGGACATGGTGACGAACAACCACATATCTCTCACCCCTTCAAAAACATCTTTTCGGATGAAATCGAGTACCTCGTCTGGAGAGGCGACGAAACCTATGAGCCAGGCTCTCTCTTCGTCGTCGACGGCTTCGACCAGTTCACATGCAAATCATGCTCGGCATACAATCAGTACCACCAGGTTCCTGAAGATTGCTGGCAATGCGGCGTCGAAAACCCTCCCTCGAATTACGACTTCGACCCGTGATACTGTTGACGTCTGATGGCCGATCATTTTCCAGAGGATGAGGACACGACCGAGGTCACGAGGGCGCGTCACAGCAAGACGAACAAAGTCTTGGCGACGCTCCTGGGCCTCTTCGGCCTCCTCGCGCCGATCGTGACCGAGGAGATCTCCTATCGTCGTGCCAAAGTCGAGGCGTCAGCCGAGATCAAGAGCGCGCATGCCGAGTCCGAGGCCGGCTACGTGACGTTGTCGTCACCTCTCAACGAGGTGATGACGATCTTGGGCCAACAGAGCTTCGAGATCTCCCAGCTCAAGGAAGAGATCCAGTCGCTCAAGAGCAGCCAGAGCGTCACCTCTGCTGCTGCCGCCTCCTCGCCGACGTCGACGCTCGGATCGATGCACCTCGTCCTCCATCATCACCATCATGGCGCGATCGGAACCCCGACCGTTGCACCTCCCGCGCCTTCGGCGCCCGCCGCAGGAGCGCCAGAGCCTGTCGACTCCGATTCGCCCGAGACGGAGATCAGCCCGTTGCTGCATCCGCTCCCGAAGTCTCTCCATGACGCGGCGGAACAGATGAAGATCGACGACGTCAGATGACGCCCGGTGAGTCGACAGATCTGAGCGTACAAGACGTTCACGATGGTGGGATTGTGAGGGGCCCCGACCCCGAACAAATCGTGTTCGAATTCAAGAAGATCTCAGAAGACGAAGACGGCAAGGTCGTCGAGGAGATCGTGAGGAGCGAGTGGGTCTACAACCCTGCTCCGATCGATCGCACATCAGCCTTCCAAGAAAACCAAGAGATCATCTCCGCAACCTTCGAGGTCGAACCATGAGCACCTTCTGGGACATGCTCGGGAACATCGCCGACTCCGTCGAGAAGGCCGAAGACGCGCGCGACGATGCTTACGGCCTCATCGGTCATGGCATCGTGTTGACGGAGAAGATCCAAAACGGCAAGGATCTGCACGACAGGATGAAGAAGCTATCCAAGGAAGAGAAGAAGCCCTCGACGGCACGCTTCGTCTTCGAGCTTGGCAGCCACTTCCTCGGCAGACGCAAGTAACCGCAACCAGCAACTGAAACGACCAGGAGAGCTTCGTGGAAAACCGCCTGTACATCGGAAACCTTCCCTACACCGTCGACGAGCAGCAGCTGACCGAGATCTTCAGCGGCATGGGCTACACCGTGTCTCGGCCCCACGTCGTCAAGGATCGCGAGTCCGGACAGTCGAAGGGCTTCGGCTTCATCGAGGCCGAATCCCCCACGAAGGCACAAGAGATCATCGCTGCGGCCGACGGCACGCAGGTCGGACATCGCACGATCCGCGTCACCATCGCGAACCCACGCCCGGCTCGCACCGGTGGCGGCGGAGGTGGCGGCGGCGGTGGTGGCGGTGGTGGCTACGGCGGTGGTGGCGGCGGCGGCTACGGTGATCGTGGCGGCGGCGGTGGTGGGCGTGACGGTCGCGAGCGCAGCGGTCGCGGTCGCCAGCAGAAGTGGGAGGACTGAGGTCCTCCAGATCGTTGACTTTCCGTCTGACCGCTGAGAAAATTCCGTACTTAGGAGCACGGGCTGCCCCCAAGGCTTTCGCGCTTCCTCATTGAACCGCGCCCTGCGTGGTGAGGAAACACATGCCCGATTCGACCAGCAGCTCCACTCCCGCCACGCCTGCCGCAGCCAAGAAGCCGGCCGTCATGCCCGTCATCGACGGCTTGACCTCGGTGAAGTGGAAGGCTGCCATGAGCCGGAAGCCCGACGGCGTGACGAAGCAGGACTGGAGCGTCCTCACGACCACGCTGTTCGAGATCCAGGCGAAGCGGGTGATCCAGCCGTCTCAGCTCGCCTACGCGAAGAAGGTCGCCGTGCAGGCGAAGGCGACGCCCGCGATGCAGAAGATGCTGACCGATGCCGACACGGACAGGCTCATGCTGGCCTCGACCGAGTCTGGCAAGAAGCAGATCGCCTCCCAAGCGCCGCTCAAGTTCCAGAAGGTCGGCGCCTCGACGCCCGCAGCGCCAGCCGCGTCCACCGTCGCCGCGAAGAAGCCGACGACGGCAGCCCCGCGCGTCGCTCAGCACGCTCCCGCCGCGCCGGCCGTCGCCTCTCACGCGTCGCCCGCGCCCGCGGCCGGCGGCGTGAAGATCCCGGCCGGCCTCGCGCCCGACCAGGCCGCCAGCTACAAGCAGCTCGTCGCCGCAGTCAAGAGCGGCAAGGCTCAGGGGATCTCCTACGGCAAGCTCAACTTCGCCTACGAGATCGCCAACCGCGCGAAGGACACGCAGACCCGCGCTCAGATCTTCGGGCAGATGCACAAGCTCCGTCCGCTCGTCGACATACCCGGCCGATACGGCGTCACCGACGCCGAGTACGCCAACTACGCCAAGGTCGACAACGCGATCAAGACGGGAGGCGGACACGACGTCCCTCAGAAGAACCTCGTCCTCGCGCACAAGACGGCCGTGAAGTACGGCCACACCGAGCAGGCCGACGTCCTCGCCGCCCTCTTGCCCGCAGGCGCCATCGCCGCGACGGCGGCCGTCGCCGCCAAGGCGACCGCCAAGAAGCCGCCCGTCGTCAAGGTCGCACAGACGACGAAGATCGACGCCGTCGACAACGCTCTCAAGAGCAAGAGCCCCGGCAAGCCCGAGAGCGTCTCTGAGCAGGATTGGACGACGTTCAAGAGCGTCCTCGACCAGCTCGGCAAGGGCTCCGTTCCGCAGCAGAAAGATCTCACCGTCGCAGCCCAGGTCTCAGGGCAGATGCATGCTGCCCACGGGACCAACTATCCCCTGACGAACACCATCCTCCTGCACACTCTGGCGATCGGCGACGCCGCCACCGTCAAGCAGCTCGCCGAAGCCCGCAGGCTCTCGATCGTCGAGAAGAAGCCTGATCCAGTCGTCAAGATCTTCAGCCAGCGACTCGTCATGGCCGGCATCAAGAGCAACAACCCGGCCGACATGAAGATCGCCGAGCAGGTCGCGAGATCGAGCGGCCAGACGAAGACCGCCGACGCCTTCGCTCAGAAGCTCAAGTCCTTCGCGCCGGCCGCTGGCGCCGCCGCTGCCACGACGGCCGTCGCCGTCGCCACCACCTCGAAGACTCATCAGGGCGACAAACCCCCCGGCGGGTCGCGTCCCAAGCAGCCTCTTCCCGCTCCACGCAGCACGATGCTCGCCTCTTACACGCCCGACGACAGCAGTGCTGTCGAAGACGGCATGAAGAAGCTCGACAAGTACGAGAAGGAAGCCCTCGAAAACGGCGCACACAAGCTCGCCACCAAGCAGCCCGTCACGCTCAAAGAGCTGACGGACGCGCAGGCAGCCGCCGACAAGGCCGGCCTCCCGACGGTCGCCGCGAAGTTCGGCAAGGCCGCCACCGACGTTCATCAGCAGATGGCCGCCGAGCAGGAGAAGCGTCTCGCCGGAACGAGCGCACGCATCGCTGCGCGCCCGACTCCGCCTCTCAAGGCACCGCCCTCGCCGACCGTCGTCGCCAAGGTCCCCGTCATCCCGCATCCTCAGATCGTCGTCGATCAGTCGAACGCCCTCGGCGTTCCTCCGACCGTCACCGCCGACCTGATCAAGACCGCCAAGACCGGTGGATCGGCGTCGAAGGACGCTCAGAAGACCATCGCCGAGGGCTCTGCGACTGCACAAGCTGCCGCCGCCGGCAATCCTGCCGCCCAACAGCACATCGCCGACCTCCAGGCCGCCGCCACGCAGCCCGGCCCCGCCGCCATCGAGGCTCAGAAGAAGCTCGCCGGCATCTCGGCAGCCAACTCGATCACGGTCACCGTCAACACGCCGGGCGCTGCCGCCGCTGCCGCCGAGCCGCTCCCGCCGCCGCTCGAATCCGGCCAACGCACGATGCAGGCCAATGTGCCTGCCCCTATGCCCGTCACTCAGCGCAGCTCTGCCCCGCGCTCGGCATCTCGCTCGACGTCGGCCTCGTCCGAGCCAGTCGCCGACAACATCCCGCCGCCGCCGCCGCCGACGCCCGAGGAGGTCGCCAACCCGGGCGACACTCCCGTGTCGAGCAAGCTCGTCAAGGGTGCCGCCGTCGCGCTCGGCGTGGGTGCCGTCGCAGGCGGAGCCGCGAAGCTCATCCTCGACAGCAAGAAGGGTGACCAGAGCGCCAAGAACAACATGCAGGCCGGCGCGACGCTCGTCGACGACCTGGAGAGCGACGATCCCAACACGAAGGCCGCGGCGCACACGACGCTCGCCGACATCAAGGATCGCCAGAAGGCCGGAGATCCGAGCGCGAAGTTGCAGCTCGAAGGCGTCGCCGCTGCCGCCGCGACGAAGAAGGCGATGGAGGACAAGGCGCGCAAGGACAAGGCCGACGTCCTCAAGGACATCCGCGGCCAGGAGGTCCAGGCCTCCGTCGCGGGTCCCGACACCGGCAACTACGTGCCCGCCGTCCTCGGCAGCGTGCTCCTCCTCGGTGGTGGCCTCTTCATGGCCATCAAGGGCAAGAAGAAGGCGGCCTAGGCCGTGAAGATCTTCACCTTCGGCCACGCCACCGCAGACGCTCTCCCGCGTCGGCTCGACGTCGGCTCGTGGTGGAACCCGATCTCGTGGCTCGCGTCGTCCGATGATCCCGCGACGAAGGCTGCCAAGAAGGACGTCGACGACGCCAAGAAGCAGCTTCAGACCGCGAACCAGAAGCTCCACGACGCGAAGGTCGCTCAGAAACAGCAGGCCGAAGCGAAGAAGGCCGCCAAGAACCAGAAGTCTTCCAAGCCGACGAAGACCGCATCGCATGACGATGTCGCGCCAGCCGCCAGCACCTCACGCGCTCAGGTCAGCGACGACCATCAGAAGTCGGCCGAGGCAGACGTCAAGCGCGTCCTCTCCCAGCAGGCCTACGACAAGGCTCACGGTCAGACCTCCACGGTCAGGCTCGGTCCTGCCGGCGAGGCCATCGCGGCGCAACTGAAGAGCCAGTCGAGCGGCATCGGCCTCGCGTACGACGGGCTCGGACGAGCCCATATCGTCGATCGACGTCGCCGGACGAACCGACTCTAGAAGAAGGAAACCTCCATGAAGATGTTCACGTTCGGTCACGCCCTCGAAGACGCCGTCCACACCTTCCGTTTCGGCCCGAAGCCGAAGAAGCACGTGAAGCATGCACGCCGCGCGAAGGTGAGCGGCATCGACACGCTCGACAGCGACCTCATGAATTTCAAGAGGAACCCCATCAGCTGGCGCGCCGAGATCGGCGGTGCCCACCTCATGGGCGAAGCAGCTGAAGAGAGCATGAAGGGCGTCTGAACCCATGGCCGTCAGCAAGAAGCGAAAGCACAAGCACGTCCCGTCCTGCATCGTCACCAAGGGAAGCGCCGTCGCGTGCAAGCACCACGAAGACGGTCTGCACGACCGCATCGCCAAGGCCCTCGGCTGGAGCGTCTCCGACACGCGTAGCTTCTCGCTGGCGACCCTCCGCGACCTCGTCCGCCCGGTGTCGGCCAAGCTGGCCCACGACATCACCACGGCGATCCAGAGCGGTTCGGTGCTGTTGTGAAGAACCCCCTCGTCGGTCTTCAGCGTCGCGCGATCTTGGCCTCGGCCGTTGCCGCCGCCGGTCATGGCGCACGCGTCATCGACGAGGGTGCTCCCCTCACCCTCTGGAAGAACCGTACGACCGTCGTCGGCATCGCTCTCCCCAAGAAGACCCGATACTCGTCAGAAAGCCCCCACAAGATCGTCTTCATCCGCGTCAACGTCGACACGCTCGCTACTGCGATCGACGACTGATCTTCTTGAACCAGTAGGAGAACAAAATGTCCGACACGACCTCACCAAAAGCCGAGCTTTCGAAGTCCGAATCCTGGGTCACCATCGTCGCCGTCCTCGGCTCGATCGCACCCATGCTGAGCGCAGGCGAGGCCAAGTGGGTCTCTCTCGCGGCGGCCGTCATCGCCGCCGCCGCGTACGCCTACTTCCACACGTCGCTGCCGTCGGAGCCCCTCGGGAAGGCCGGCTGGAAGACGCCCGGCTTCTGGGCAGCCATCGCGACCATCGGCGGCTCCATCGCCGTCGTGCTCACGGACACGTCGTTCTCGTTCCTTCCGGCCGGGGTCACGAGGATCGCCGCCATCGTCGTCACAGCCGCCACCGCCGCCGGCTACACGCTCTACCGCTACACGGTCAAGCAGGCCATCGCAGCCGTGCCGCCCGCGCCTGCCGCCCCGCCGGTCATGACCGACGAGACGCCGACGCCGCCGAGCGTGCCCAAGCGCGCCGCGTAACACACCTTCGATCTCGACGATCTAACGGGCCCCTCCGTCCTTGGACGGAGCGGGCCCGTCGCCATTTCCGGTTGCGTGGACAAGCAGAAATGTAAGCTGTTAGTATGACTAGAGAAGTGTCCACCACCTCTCTTCCAACCGACGTTCCAATCCAGATCCAAGATCCGACTAAGATCCAACAACCGGTCCTGGACCCGTCTAATGTCTGGACTCTCAAGCAAACGATGCAGCATCTTGGACTGTCGAGATCGACCGTGTTCACTCGCATCGCTGCCGGTCATCTCAAACCCATCAAGATCAGGACGGGTCAGAAGAACGGGCAAAAAGGCGTCGGCGGCAGGATCACTCTCTTCTTCAACCCGATAGAGGTCGAACAGTTGTCGGAGAAGCTCAAAGAGGACCGACACTACAAGCAGACTCCAGGCCCTCCACCGGCTTTGAACCGCTTGAAGAGCGTCGACATGCAGGACAACCAATCGACGCAACCATCCTCACCGAAGCCGATGAAGAAGGACTACACCGGCTACACCTCTGAGCAGATCGGCGCCCTCAGCGCGACCGCGACCCAGCTGTTCGACGAGGGCAAGAACATCCGGAACATCGTCGTCGAGCTGAAGGTCTCCTACGAGATCGCGATCCACCTCTACGAGCAATGGAAAGCATGTGGTCCCGAGTGGCACCTCTCCTCGCGCCACTACGCCCTGCTCCGCAACCGGTTCGGCTGGGACGAAGAGCGCCCGACGGCCGAGGGCTTCATCAAGGCCGTCCAGACCTACATCGACGCCGAGGTCAAGCGACGCACGGCCGACACCTACTCCGGTCACCCGAGCCCGCCCGCGCAACCGGCCCCCGGCCAGTCGCCGACCGCGGGAGCGCCGACGGATGCCCCTCACACGCTCTGATCACCGTCCCCTTGCAAGGAGTCCCCAACTCCCATGTCCGTCGGCACCAACCAGAAGACAATCACCACGTTCCTCGAACGCTCGCTGACTCTCGCCAGCAAGCTTCTGTTCGTGATCGACCACATGGACTCCTTCGGGCGTCCGTCGCACATCCACACGAGCACCTGGGACGGCAACAACCCCCCGCTCGAAGAGTTCAGGAACCAGCTGTGGGACGCAGCCTACGCCCACTCGTCGGCCATCGGCGGAACGCAACGGTTCGCCCTCAAGGCGTTCGATCTCGAAGACGGCAAGCCTCAGGTCGGCGACGCGCCGATCAACAACGCGACGATCTCGGTCGAGGGCATCCCGACCGGCGACGGTGAACCGTCCGAACCCGCGAACCAGGTCGGCCTCCTCGCGCAGCTCATGCGCCACAACCAGGAGATGATGCGCCTCACGATCGCCGCCACCGGCGCTCTCACCTCCCACCTCGCCCGCACCGTGGAAACCCTCTCGGCCAAGAACGAGATCCTGATGAACGAACGCGTCCACACGATCGAGGTCATGGAGGAGCTGTACTCGCGCAAGGACGAGCGCGAGATGGAGAAGCAGAAGGTCGCCGCGGAGATCGAGAACAAGAAGCTCATGTGGGGCAAGATCATGGAGCTGGCCCCCATCGCCATCAACAAGCTCGCGGGCCAGGAGCTTGTCCGACAGCGACACTCGAACCTCGAATCGACCGTCATGACGTTCATCGAGACGATCAACCCTCAGAAGCTCGACACGATCGCGAAGAGCGGCATCTTCTCCGAGCGACAGATGGTCCTGTTCGGCACGATCTTGGAGCAGGTCATGAAGACCATGATCACGCCTGAACAAAAAGCCGAGATCTCGGCGACCGCCGACAGGGCCACCGTAGGAGATCTGGGCGACATCGGCCTCGCCGCCGCGGCGGCCATCATGGGCAAGAAGTAGGAGGGCGCCCGTGAGCATCCTCAAGTGGGTCGGCTTCGCTGCTCTCGTGCTCGTCCTCTTCGCGATCGACTGCATCGACGAGTCCCGTCGCGCCGAGATCGAGAGGATGCGACATGACGACTAGCCTCCCTGCCGCTCAGCCCATGAAGAAGATCTCCATAGGCGCCCTAGGCAGGTGGTGGTCCGTGCGCCTCCACTGCCACTGTGGATGCAACCAGATCTCCCGCGTCGCCATCGCATCGACCATCACCGCCGCAGTATCGAAGTTCAGGCTCGCGCGCAAAGAGCTTCGAATCGTCCAGGAGGCCACGTGAGCGACCACCAAGCAGAAGAAGCCACAGCCACCGATCGCGTCGAGGTCTTCCAGGAGGTCCTAGACTGCATGGGCCAGTTCCCGGTCGACATGGCCCTCGACACGGGCAAGCTCATCCACGTCAAGCAGGCGTCCATGGCCAAGATGGAGTTCGAGAGGAACCTCCGCGCCCAAACCCTCACGCATCGCCATATCATCGAGCTTGCGACGGCTCAGGTCCTCGCGACGTCCGACGTCGTCGACCTGAGGGCCCATCTCGTGAAGCTGGCCGCTGCCGCCATGAACGCGATCGAGCACATCGACGGCTTGTGATGGAAGACCTGACCCTCAAAGACGTCGGCGAGTACGAGCCCGTGGATGTTCACTGGGTCGCCTCTCGTCATCGAGAGCTGGAAGACCGTGACCACCGGCAGGCTGAACATGACGAACACATGATCAAGCTGAACTACATCCAGCAGGCTCTCGGTCGCATCTCCCGGCGGCTCGATGAGATCGCCGCCGCTCGAAAGCGTCTCTGATGTTCTGCTACAACCGCGCTCCGTCTCCCTTCTTCGACCTGCGCTGGGACCTCGTCAAGGCTGCCCTCGCCTTCGACAACCTCAGGCTCGGCAAGGACAAGATCGACAGGGTAGCCGTCGAGAAGGTCGTCTCTCGCCTGCGCGAGTTCTCCGAGAACACGAACAGGTTCAAGCCTCCGCCTTGGGTCGCCTACTACGCAGACGTCTTCATCTCGGATCCCAAGGCCCGAAACATCTCCGTCGAAGAGCTACAGACGCTCGTCAGGCAGAAGGCCGACGAGATGATCTCCGCCCTCGGAGATCCATCGAGCTACGTCTCGATGAGGAAGTTCTGCCTTCACATGCACGGTGAAGCCTGCCGTAGATGACGTCCATGACGACCTCTCAAGATCTTCAGGCCTCCGACGTCGAAGACGGTGCCGTCATCGAGATCGACGCCCTCAAGGTGAACGACGTCCATGAATGGTCGCCGAACCTTCCGTCGCGCAGGAACGGCCACGGAACGCTCAGCTTCGGCAGGACGATCGTCCCGCCCGGCATGAACCTCCGCAGGTCGATCCAGACCTCCATCCCGATCGTCATCGAGAGGCTCGTGATCGCTCAGCCCGAAGACTTCATCATCGACAGCATGACAGCAGGAGGTCGAGAGATTTTAGGCGTTATCGCGCCCGCTGAGCTGTTCTCTTCCGTAAGCGTGGGTGTCAGGCTCAACGTTTCTCTATCGGTGATCGAGCATATGATCATCACCGTGCGCAACACCGGAACGGTACCCAGGATTTTCGCTGCTGCCGCCATGTACAAGGTCGCCTAGTGAGCCGCGCCCTCGCCAGAACCGCTGCGATCGTACCTGCCGAGATCGAAGAGGTAGCCGTCATAGCGCCTCCAAGAGATCGACACTTTCCGATAGCCTTCCACATGCCCACCGTCGAAGTCCCTGCTCGTCAGACGGAGACGCTCACGATCCGGGCGACGCGATACTTCAGGGCGCACAGGATCGTCGTCTCTCGATCTGTCGCACCTGACTTCGAGATCGTCGACTTCAAGGTCGGAGTCATCTCTCAGATCGCTGTCCAACACACGGGGATACCAGCACTCGTCTTCCACGAAGACGCACCCAAGATGCCGTTCGACACGGCCAGCCCACCCCTCAACATCTCACTCCTCGTGCGCAACGTCACAGATCGCACGGCGAGCTTCACGGCCACGCTGGAAGGTTTAGGACTCACCTCCGAAAGCTTGGATGACGATCGTGACGACGATGTCATGAAGCCCTGGGCGAGAGCTGCTGATCTTCGAGAGGAGTCAGACGATGAATGATCTCGCCGACCTCGCCGAGACCCGCGCGATAGAAGAGTTCGACGTCGAAGAGGTCCACCCCATCGCACCTCCGGCGGTGATCGCACCTCCGGCGATGCTCCCTCCTGGATGGTCCTTCTTCGTAGACGCGGCAGATGGTGTGCTCAAGGTGAGGAGTCCTTCAGGAAACATCACCACCATCGCGCTATGAAAGGTAGAGGAAGAAGATGAGTGACGAGAAAGACCTCGCCAAGACCGACGCGATCGAGCCCGTAGACGTTGAAGACGTCGCTCCGATCGTGCCGCCCTACAGGCCTCTATGGGGTGCAACAGACATGACTGGACCTGGAGGTCCCATCTTGGGCGCGACCGGCACGACGGGGCTCTTCATGAACCCCTTCGCCCGATCACATTTCGAAGACCAAGAGGTCATCAGAAACCCGGCCGAAGATCTCGAATGGACGCCGCCCGGGATGAACGTCAATGAAGACTGACGACCTCCACCGAGCCCTCACCGTCAGCGACGTGCAAGACGGTGTCGAGATCTCATCTCCCGATCCCAAACCCAAGCCCAAGGGCCATGCTCGCGATCAAGCCCCGAAGGCACCTCCCGAGCACGTCTCCATTTCGGCCAGCAACACCTCACTCCCCTTCAAGCTCAACTTTCCACAGTCGACTTCTTGGCCCTATCGGATGATCATCTCCAACCATCAGATCGCCACCAGCAACATCAAGAAGCTCCTCAATGCTCCATCAAGAAAAATCATCAGGAACAACCCGAGGGGTCGCAGGTAGCCCCAAGAGATCTGCCATGTCGGACACGATCGGAAGCGACCTCGCATGGATGATGACCATCATCCAGAAGCACGTCCCCTGCACCTGCTACACGCTGACCCTCTGGCGCGCTTGCGGACACAAGCCATGGTGCCTCCGCGCGACGCACTTGCAACGCCTGCGCTTCTTCCGCGACGGCCTCGCCTTCGACCTCGCGATGAAGGGCATCGCAACCGTCCCTCCTCTACAGTCACTTGACTCTTGGCACGTCAAGCAGACTCGACTCGGTGCGAGGCTCCGTGAGAAGCTCAAGAAGAGGGCAACCTAAATATGGCGTTCAAGGAAGGCAAGAAGCCCGCGCTCGTCGTTCCGAAGAAGAGGCTCACGAACCTCGTGAGCGCGCTCATGGCCGTCGGCTACGGTCCTCACGAGGGACGCAAGCTCCGACGCCCAGGCGAGTTCGCGACGTTGAGGAAGGTCTACAAGGCCCGCGGCCAAGAACGCCAATGCCACGTCCAGATCGTCGAGGCCGACAGCCACGTGCTCGTGTATGCCCACACCGAGCCCTACATGGGACGCGACGTCTTCTCCCTCATCGAGCACGGCATCTCCGCGCTCATCGACGGCGCGTCCTACTCCGCCGGCACGCGCATGATCAACCGCGACCTCGCCCCGCACGCGAGACGCCTCACATGATCGAAGGCGCGAAGCTCCGCGCCGTCGAAGGCGGCGACTACACCCATTGGTGTCCGGGGTGTGAAGAGATACACGTGCTGCCCATCGAGAGAGGCCGATGGACCTTCGACGGCAACCTGACGGCCCCGACATGCGCGCCGAGTTTCATCCACAAGTGGCACTCTTGGGATGAAAAGACGTCGACGCGCGTCGAGAACGTCTGCCACTACGTCCTCACGGCCGGCATCTTGAACTTCTGCACCGACTCCACCCATGCCCTCGCCGGACAGAACGTGCCCCTGAGGTCCATCACGTGAGCGACGACGTCGAAGACGTCGCGAAGGAAGAAGCCCTCGAACCTCGTGACGTGCATGACGGCGCTACGATCGAGCCGCCGTCCAAGATCGGCACCAACGTCCTAGGCCTCATGAGCCAGATCATGAACTTCAACGGCATGACGAACCTGAGTCATCCAGCCCTCGAAGAGGTCCTGACGATCATGAAGAAGAAGTTCATCCCATGAAAGACCTCGTCGAGCAGGACGTGCATGACGGTGCCGTCATCGAAGCACCGGTCCGCGGAGTCATCAAAGGAGTCAACGGCGACGTCATCGGCTTCATCGGCGGCAGGATCGAGTACAGCCCCGAAATTGATGAACGCCCTCCCGTCTACGAATACGACATCTCCTCGGCCTACCCCGCCGAGTCCAAAGACCACCCCTTCATTGCGCGTCTTCGAGCAGACCTAGAAGACCTCGCCTTCGTTTCGGCCGTTACCAAACGCTCGAACGAACAATAGTTCGTTCGCAGGCGGTCGAAAACGCTGATTGAATCGTAATCAGATTCAATCTCACCTGCTCGAATGGTCCTCGTAACTGCCTGCCGAATGCGGAGTTATGAGGTCGTAGAGCGCTAGCTTTATCGAACATTGATAGGCCGTATTGGTCTTCGGTTCTCCCTGTCAATCTGTATGGGCATCGTTCGTCTCTCCTCGGAACGAGTTCCTGGGCGGATGCGGACAAACCAAACAGGCCCTTCGTGACGGGTCACGACGGGACGGAGACACCAACATGGCACTTTCATTCGGTCAGCACGACATCATCAGGTTCAAGCAGCACGCGGATCGCGTGACCGCCCGCGCCCGCGCCGTCATGGAGAAGACCGACGAAGCCGTCGCGTCCTTCATCACGACGAGCGAGGTCTCGGCGTCATCGTTCCTCTTCGGCCTCGCGCAGGGCAAGTTCGGCGGCATCGCCATCTTCGGCGTTCCGGTCGACCTCCTCACGGGCCTCGCGCTGCACGTGGCGGCTTTCGCGGCCGGGGGCAAGTACAAGAACTTGCACCACCTGCACGCGTTCGCCGACGGCGCCCTCGCGTCCTTCTTCGGCGGCCTCGGCCGTCAGGTCGGTCGCCAGATCCAGACCCCCGCGGACGTGGAGCGCATGATGCGTTCCGGTCGCGCCACCGCGCTTCCCGACGGGAAGTACACGGTCGGCGGCGTCACGGGCGGCGCGTCCCTCGCGGACGAGGAGCTGGCTCGCATGGTCGCCGCCGGTCGCTAAGAGCGACCGACGTCCACGAGGTCGGCAGCGGCAACGCTGCCGGCCGTCGAAAAGAAGAACGGGTTGTCCGGTCCCCCAGACGGCGAAACCCAGAAGGTCACGAGCGCAGGCACGAACGTGACCTTTCGGTAGGTGGGTAGGGGTAGGGCCAAAAAGGGAAACGCGAATTCAACCCGAGCGGTTCACCGCTCTTCAAAAGGACACAAGATCATGCGTTCAGACATCGTTGGTTACGGAAGCGAGCTGGTCGGCGACGACGAGTCGGGTGGCGACTTCGAGCGCCTCAGCGGTTGGGACTTCGTCGGCGACGACGAGTCCGGTGACGCGGACGCCGTGATGGGCGTCTGGTACCCGGGCAAGGGCAAGTCGGCGGCGGCGGCCAACCAGAAGAACCTCATGGCGGCACGCGCCGCTGCCCTGGCCTCGCGCCGGGTGCAGGAGGGCGCCATCCTCCGTGACGTCAACCCGACGAAGAGCCGCGAGTACATCCTCGGCTTCGACTCGACGGCCGTCCCGGGCTCGACCTCGGCGAACATCACGAAGCGCCCGCAGGTCATCTTCCGCCCGGAGCGCGTCATCATCCCGGCGGCGGTGGGCGTCGACTTCCAGGTCGTCGACATCAAGGTCGGAAAGAACTCGCAGTTCTCGGCCTCGGGCGAAGTCCCCGCGGTCGTGTTCAGCGAGTCGGCGTTCGGCGTCCGCCTCAAGATGGACACCTGCCAGGTCTCGATGGACGTGACCATCTCGGTCCGCAACACGAACGCCGCGCAGCGCAACTTCACGGCGGCGATCATCGGCCCGGCGGTCGAGTAGTCGACGTCCGACAAGAAGGTTTGCTGACGCCCTAACGGGCGACAGCGACAGGTTGGGGGCTCGCTCGGCGTCCCCCCGAGGCCAAAAGCCAACGGGGGCGCCGAGGGAGCGTTATTTCACTCCGCCAAGATCTTCGAAAAAGGAACATCAACATGACTGCCGACTACTCATCGCAGATCCTGGCCACCGTCGCGGCGGCCACGATCAACTTCGACGGGACGACGCCGATCACGTACGGGTGCAACATCACCCGCAACTCGACCGGCATCTACTCCCTGATCCTCCCGACGGGCGAAGGTCTCATCGACGCCCAGTCGTTCACGTGGGTGACGGCCAAGGGCCCGAACCAGGTCTGCCTCGTCGTCTCCGACAACGCGGACGGCTACACGAAGTCCGTCTCCGCCTTCGCGAACACGGGCGGCGCGCTCACCGACTCCTCGCTGGAGATGGTCGTTCAGCGCAGCACCATCAACCCCTTCTAGGCGGTTGACCCGAGCGCCCGGCGTCCTTCACGGGACGTCCGGGCAGCTCTCTTTTTTCAAGCCTTCGCCACGCCAACGCCAGAACTCGGAGAAATTTCACGATGACCGTGAACAACTACAGCTCGCAGATCCTCGCGACGGTCGCGGCGGCGTCGATCAACTTCGACGGCTCGACGCCGATCACGTACGGATGCTCGATCACGCGCTTCTCCAGCGGCGTCTACAAGCTCATCCTCCCCACGGGAGAGGCCGTCATCAACTCGCAGTCCTTCACGCGAGCGACCGGCAAGGCACCCTACGCTGCCACGGCTTGCTTGCTCGTCGTCTCCGACGAGAGCGACTACATCAAGACCGTCACGGCCTACGACGGGCCCGACTCTCCCTCCGACACGGGCGTCGAGATCGTCGTCCAGCGGAGCACCATCAGCGGCTAGTCGAAAGTCCATAGGAGCCCCGACGGGGGGAGGGCCCGGTGCTTCCTCGTGGGGCATCGGGCTTTTTCAGATCGAGCGTTAAAAATGGCAGCCAATTACGACACCCAAATCTTGGCGATGGTCGCCGCAGCCTTCGTCAATTCGGACGGCTCGACCTCGACGACCTATGGCTGCGCCATCACGCGCAACTCGACCGGCGTGTACACGCTCATCCTTCCCACCGGAGAAGGCCTCATCGACGAACAATCGTTCGTCCGCGTGACCGCCAAAGCCAGCAGCGTCGCCACCGGCATCACGACGCCCGTCATGATCGTTGCGACCAACCTCGCGGACACCTTCAGCAAGCAGGTCAACTGCTTCTCCAACAGCGACGGCTCGCCCGCGGACTCAGACCTGGAGATCGTCGTCCAACGCAGCGTCACCTATCCGCTCGACACCACAACGCCGGAATTCTGAGGAGGACACCATGCCCGACGTCACCTTCAGCAAGAGCATGCCCGCCGTCAACGGCAGCCCCGACGTGTCCTTCAAGCGGAACGACCATGTGGGCCAGTCGACGTTCAAGAACGTCGCGCTTCCCGCAGGCGTGAACACGCCACACCTCCGCAGCGGCTCGGTCTACATGGCCGTCGTCAGGAACAAGAACCGCCACGAGTCTCAGGCGCCCGCGATCGGTCGCGGCCTCGTCCGCGAGACGCCGGTCATCGAGATCATCCACTAGATCAACGCCCGAGCAAGGAGAAGCACCCATGGCAGACGTCGTCATCCCATCGTTCAGCACGTCGAACACCGTCACGTACGGCGGACTCGGCGGCGGACAGCCGGTCGACAACTCGGCCGCCTTCGAATCGCTCTGCCTGAAGACTCCCGCTCACCATGACTACAAGGGCTACGTGAACGAAGGCCCCATCGTTCAACCGACCTACGAGAACAAGTCGCCCTCCGTCTACCTCTACCCCGGGAACGTCATCTTCCCGTAGCACCCGCCATCGCCATCGCCATCGCCATCGCCATCGCAACCAGCTCAAGGGAGCCCCCAAGATGAAGATGTATCGAACGATCCAATACGCCACCGTCACGGTCCCGCCGAGGACGACCATGCTCATCCTCCCCACGAGGGAGACGATGGAGGCCCTCCTGCGTTGGTCTTCGTACAAGCCCCTCGACGTCTCGATGTCGCAGGGACCGTTCGTCGTCAAGATCCGATGGGGAGCCCCTTACGAAGAGTTCGTCTTCGACATGGCCACGCGCGACAAGAACTTCGAGTTCAACCTCGTCCAGAGCCACACCCCCGCCGATCCGATCGAGTTCAGCGTCCAGAACACGTCGAACGAGCCGGCGACGTTCGAAGCCGTCATGTCGGTCGAGGCCACGACGGAGAAGACCGTCCCCGAGATGATGGCCGACGACATCGCGGCCGACGTCGCCGACAACGTCACGGCAGCCTCCTTCACGCCCGATGATCACTTCACGAACGAGGAAACTCCACCCTCCTGCTTCGGTCATCACCACGACCACGATCGCGAACGCGCGAACGCTCCTCTGCCCAAGGGCATGAAGGACCGCCTCAAGGAGGCCCTCGGCTTCGACAGCCTCCGCGTCGACGTCATCGAAGACGGTCCCAAGCTCGGCAAGATCATCAAGACCCGCTTCGCTTCGATCGTCGACAACGTCATGCGTGCCGTCGAGGTCGTCGTGCGCGACGCCGCCGACAAGCTCGACGACGAGGGTGACCGTCAGATCGACGACATCCTCCCTGTCGTGACGCGACCGCCCGTCGATCGCAACATGGTCATCGGGTTCAGTCCCAAGATGCACGGCGAAAAAGTCCCCGCGGGCGTGAGCGCCAACATCACCGTCAACCCGCAGGTCATCTTCAAGATGAAGAAGCTCATCATCCCCGACGACGTCGCGAAGGCGTTCGACATCCTCGACATCAAGGTCGGCAAGAACTCTCAGTTCGCAACCGCCAACTCGGTCCCGGCCGAGATCTTCGCCGCCAGCAAGGGTGGAGAGCTTGTGACCACCGACACCTGCCATGTGTCGATGGACCTCACGATCTGCGTGCTCAACAAGTCCAGCGAGCCCGTCTCTTTCACGGCGGCCGGCGTCGGCGAGATCGCCGATGGGGCGTCCTACGGCACCAGCGACGCCATGCGCAGCGCGATTCGCAGAGGGCTCAAACGCAGAGCACGCAACTTTCCCTCGTTTCTCAGCTGATTTTTCCCAGGAGGTAAGAAAATGTTCGTCGGCCGCTCAGAAGAAGAGATCGCCCTCGCGGGCGAAGAAATGGGTTGGAACCCTCTCGAAGCCGTCAAGAACATCTTCCAATCCCCCGCGGCCGTCACGGCCATCCTCGGCCCTGCTGCGGGCGCTGCCGCCGGAGCAGCCCTCGCGATCAGGAGCGCATCGAACAGGCAGGCTCCCAAGCCTGCTGCCAAGTCGAAGGGCAAGCAGAAGGACGACGCGACCGACGACGGATCAGCTGCTCCCTCCGACGCCTCCGACGTCGTCTCCAAGAAGGCATCTCCCGGCGGCTCGGCAACCATGGGCGCCTCAGCCCTCTCCGACGAACACATCGAGAGCCTCATCTCTCGCGAGCGCGACCCCGACAAGAAGGCGCGCATGGTCTACAACCACCAGCGCGCCAAGCGCATGCGCAGCTCAAGCCTCGGCGCCGTCATGGGCGTCGTCGACGAGGCCATCGGCCAGCTCTTCGCACGCACGCCCGTCGACGCACAGAGCCGACCCACGATGGGTGCGAGCCAGGTCAGGCAGCTCGTGAACCTCGTCGGCAGGAAGATCGGCTCTCCCGCGAAAGCAAAGTCTCTCGTCGCCTCGTACGTCCACATCAACAAGATCGCGACGCCAGGACTCCGCGTCGTCAGGAAAGGGTAATCACATGGCCACGAACTACAACCAGCAGATCCTCGCTCTCGTCGCAGCCGCCTCGATCGACCTCGCGGGCCTCACGCCCATCGCCTACGGATGCTCGATGACCCGCATCGCATGCGGCATCTACAAGGTCATCTTGCCGACGGGGAACGGCGTCGTCGACGGCCAGTCGTTCACGCGCGTCACGCCGCTCAACCCGTCGACGGGCACGGGCGTCGTCATCGTCGTCAGCGACGAGTCCAACGAGATCAAGACGATCTCGGTGTGGGACACCGCCGGCTCGCAGGCTTCCTGCCAGCTCGAAGTCAAGGTCGAGCGGGCCGTCGCCAGCCAGTCCTGATCGACAGGCCTCTCAACACGCTCCAAGGAGACATCATGTCCTGCGGTGGATTGAACCAGTTCCTCAGCCTCACGGTGCCCGCCGGCAACAGCGACGGGCCCTCCCTGGACGTGTCCGGGCTCGTCGCACAAAAGACGCTCTACCTCGCCGGAACCTTCAACGGGACCTACGTCATCCTCGGCTCGCACGACGACGTCAACTTCGTCCCGATCGCGATGTTCGACGGCGGCGAAGGCCCGCAGACCATCCGTCGAGACGTCAAGTTCACCCTGAAGTCCATCAAGGTCCGCAGGCAGGCCAACAAGACCGTCGTCATCAACGTCGCCGGTCAAGCGACCTGCTCCTGCTGACGAACACATCTCCGAAGAGGCAACCATGGCCGAAGTGAAGTTCTACCCGGGAGGCAAGCCCTCCAACAACACCACCGACGCCGTCGTCGGTGGCCAACATCAGCACGTGCATCACTCGACGCCACATGTGACCCACAAGAAGCACGTCGCCGTCCAGCCGGTTCAGATCCTGTCCGTCGTCACCGATGACGACGTCCTCACCGACGCCCAATCCGACGTCGCTCTTCAGATCGAGCGGGAAGCAGACTCGGTCGCCGCCGACATCGACGGATCACCCGTCAACGCGATCGAAGACGAGGCCTCGTCCTCCATCGAGGTTCCGTCCGAAGACGCAGCGCCGACGCCCGTCGACGACACGCCGTCTTCGGCCGTCGCCGCCGGCAGCAAGGGCACGCGCACCCGGAAGCCGAAGTCGACCGCCAAGAAGACCCGCTAGAAGAAAGGGACCAGAACTCCATGAGCATGCAGCCGATCATATTCAAAGTCGCCTTGTTCCGCGGCGACTTCGATCAGGCGCGCTCGCAGTACAGCCTGCTGTGGCTCATGGAGGCCCTCGTCCGGATCAACCAGTCCCACATCCGGCAGTTCAAGTCGCTCGCGAAGCAGAAGAAGGTCCCTGCGCCATACCCGCTCCTGTACCGCTCGGGCCTGCACTACGAGCCCGAGCCCGGCACCGAAGAATGGCTCGACATCCCGCACATGCTCGCGGCCACCGGCGGCACGTTCCCCGGCCCTTGGGCCGACTGCGAGGACCTCGCCTGCTGGCGAACGGCTGAGCTTCGCGAGGGAGACAAGCCCGTCAAGGCGAAGCCCTTCGCGAAGTGGCGCAAGAAGGACGACGGCTCGTACGCCTACCACGCCCTCACGCTCCTGCCCGACGGTCGTCTCGAAGATCCGTCGCTCGTGCTCGGCATGGGCAACGAGCCCGAGTTCGCCCGCCTCAACATGGCCCAGCGGTACAAGGAGGGCTCGATGACGCCTTCCGTCCGCTACGCGAAGAAGCCGGACGTCGTCGTCGTCGACAGCGACCATCCAGCCGGAGTGTCGAAGGACATCAAGGGTGCTAAGGCCCGCACGGGGCTCGTCGCAAACCCAGCCTTCCCACCGCCCGGCGCACTCATCGACGGCCTCGTCAAGGGACGCATGCCGACCGCGGCCGAACAGATGTTCCCCGATGCGGGTGGCGCCGCGACCTCGAACGAAGACGGCTCGATCTACTCGTCGATCCAAGGCGACGGCATCGCCGCTTGGGGCTTCGATCGCCGCGAGGTCGACATGCGCGACATGCGCGCCCTCCACGACTTCCAGAACTCTCACTCGATGGGCCAGAACCTCTTCGACGGCCTCTGAGACCCTCACCTCACAAGGAGCCCGCAGATGAAGATCTTCACTTTCGGACACGACGCAGACGCCACCCACAAGACCCTCGCGCTCGCGAACGCGATGGCGACCCCCGCCCCCGCGCCCTCGAATCGCGTCGTGACCGCCATCAACAAGTACGGCACGCCCGCGCTCGCCATCGGCGGTGCCGCCGCGCTCGCCGTCGCCCACACGAAGTCCAAGCGCGATCCGCAGCGCAAGCAGATCGCTCTCGGAGGCACCGTCGGACTCGCCGCGGCCCTCGTCTCCTTCGTCACGCGCAAGTACGGCTGAAGATAGGAAGCGCGTGGTCGACGAAAAGGAGAGCATGGTCGGCGTCGAGTCCTGGGGATCTTCGATCCCCGGGTACGAGCACATCGCGCGCATGAACGGCGGCGGCCTGCCGTTCGTCGACGTCCCCGGCACGCCCCTTCCCAGGGACAGCACGCGCGACAACATGCTCCTGCGCAAGCTGAAGGACGCCGGCATCCCGATGCAGAAGGGCTCGAAGCTCGACTACGACCAGTCGAAGGCCCTCTACCATAACGTCAGATCCTACTTCGACGACACCGACCCGCTCATGAACACCGAGCGCTGGATGGCCAAGTTCGTCGAGGATCGAGGGATGACGTACACCGACCATGACGGCCGTCGATACGACATGAAGGGCGGCGTCAGGAAGCTCATCCCCGGCAGCACCTACGACGACGAAGATGAAAGCGACGAGGACGAGGATGAAGAAAACGAAGAGATAAAGATCATCTGACAGCTCTTCCGACCCTCTCTCGAACCACCACAACAGAAGAAAGAGATTTTCAAAATGGCATATGAATTGGGCGGAAGCTCGCGATTTCACGCTAACGGCCGCCTGCGCGGCAGAGGTGATCACAAAGAGCTTGGTCATGAGAAGAACCACCTCGGCGGCTACGGCGGCGACAACGTCGGCTCTCTCTTCGGCTCGATCAAGAAGATCGGTCGCAGCATCGGCCACACGGCGAAGAGCTACGCCAAGGGCCTGGCTTCGATCCCAGGCTCGCTCTTCTCGCACCCGGGCGGGAACTGGAACCCGACGATCGACGCGGCCAACTCCGACTACATCACGAAGGCGCTCACCGCCGCGGGCATCAGCGTCGCCTCCGGCACGACCTGGTCGCGCGCCAACCTCCACCAGGCGATCTTGCTCCTCAAGGGCAAGACGATCACCGTCGGCTTCCCTCCCAAGACGTACCCGGTCAACCTCGGCGTCTACGTCAAGAAGATGGGCATCAAGCGCTCGAAGTCGTAAGGCAACACGACAATGATCGGAATCGCAGCCCTCGGAGGACTCATCGCCGTGCTCGCCATCGCCATCAAGGCGAAGGCCGACGCAGCCGATGCGTCCGCCATGCCCAAGAAGTACATCGACGAGATGACGCCGAAGACCCGCTCCGGACTCTCTGAAGACGTCAAGAAGGTCATCATCCGCCATGCGAAGGGCTACAACCCTCCGACGAAGACGGAGCTGGAGATCGCATCGTCGAGCGCTTCGATGGCCGGCTACGACAAGCTCGGCGAAGAGCTTCTCAACCAGGCCAAGAAGGCCCCCGACGTCGCTCCTCCGAAGACCGTCATGCCCTCACCCCTGGACGGCGTGGACGACGTCGCCTGGACGAAGTTCGTCAAGAAGATGGGCACGGGTCGCCTCGACTCCGTCACTCCGAAGGGCATCGGTTCTTTTCAGATCTCCGTTCGTCGTCTCACCGACTTCGGCATCTTGAAGGACCCCAAGAAGGAGAACGGAACCTGGACGGCAGATTGGATCGTGCCGAAGGACAAGCTCCTCACGACGCCGCGGCTCCAGTACAAGATCTTCGAACGTTCGATGGTCAACTACGCGCGCAACATCAAGGACAAGTACCCCGACCAGATCGGAAAGACCTTCGAGGGTGCCCCCGCGACGCTCTCCGGACTCCTCGCCGTCGCACACGTCGCAGGCGCATCCGCTCTCGGACAATGGATCTCCGACGCCGCTCAACGCGCGAAATTCAAGAACACCAGCGCCGCCTACACCTCGGCCAACGGCATCTTCTAAGACCACGGAAGTTGCAAGGCCTAAGCACATCTGAGATAGTTTTAGGCGACTCGTCCCCCAAGCGAGTCGTCTCTCTGACCGTCGCCGCCGCAACTCGCGGACGCGCGGTTTCACCATAGAAGAGGACGACAAGCATGCCGACCTGGACGAGCACCATCCGCGCTCAACGCACCAAGGACGGTGGAGCATCGGCCGAGCTGGAGATCAAGACCGCAGGCGGTCCGGTCAAGTTCGGAGCGACGGTCAACCCGTTCGACGTCGAGAAGATCCGCACGGCCGTCCATTCGTGGGTTCATGCCGGTCGTCCCGACAAGGCCGTTCAGGTCGCGAAGGCCACCGTCTCCGGCGAAGATCCTGACGATCTCACCGAGCCGTCGTTCGCCGGCAAGCACGTCACCAACGACGGCAAGATCGAGCACAAGCACGGCCACCACCGTCACAAGAAGGCCGGCGGCATCGTCTCCGTCACCCCCGATCCGGAAGGCCTCTCGGCTCCGGAGTTCACCCAGGGGGAGACGATCGTCCACGACACCGTCATGGGCCTCGTCCTCCGTCGCCTGCACAAGCACACCCCCCGCGTGTACCACGCCGCGCTCGCGGCGGCTGCGAAGGGAGCGGGAAACGGACAGACCACATCCGGCGACACCTGGAAGTTCTATGAGGACATGGAACACGACCCCATGGACGAGATGTCGCAGTGGATTCCTCCGCCTCTCGGCGTCGATGAGAAGGACGGCGGCGTGCGCGAGTCGATCACCGAGGCAGCCATCATCTCCGGAGAGGTCACGGAGTCGATCAACAAGTCCGGCTTCGGAGCTGACTTCGTCGGCTTCGGCCGCCTCAAGAAGCGCTTCGGCAACGTCACCTTCGGCGACGACCTCGGCGGCAACGAGATCAAGGGCGCCAAGTACGCCCTCATCGACGCGGTCAACCGCAAGAAGCCCGGCACCCTCAAGGCGATCAAGTACGTCGGCACGTCGCCGGCTGCTTGCGATCCGTCGACGGGTGACTGCCGCTACGTCTTCAGCGTCGCCAACAAGGACGGCTCCGAGAAGTCCTACGAGGTCAAGAAGGGCCCGGTCGGATACGCGGTCTTCTCCAGCACCACCGAAGCCGTATCCGGTGAAGATCGCACCGCTCCTCCCGCCACCAAGGCGGACATCGAAGCGGCCAAGAACGTCCTGCTCGACTGGCACTCGAAGAACCAGCCGGGCGTCTCCATCAAGAGCGTCGCCTACCAAGGCGTCTCACCAATCACGGGCGCGATGAAGTTCCTGGTCGCCCGCGGCGACGGCGGCCTCACCGGCTTCGAGATGAGCAAGACGCCCGTCGGCTGGCGCGCGACGCCCATGTCGAAGGACGACGTCGTCGGCTTCGGCCTCTCCAGCATCACGCACGCGTTCAAGAAGGTCGCAAAGGGAGTCGCCAGCGCTGCCAAGACCGTGGGCAAAGGCACGCTCAAAGGCGTCAAGGCGCTCGGCAAGGACGCCTACGCCGGCATGAAGGCGGTCGAGAAGGTCGCGTACATGCTGACGCTCGGACCGATCGTCAAGTTCCTCAAGAAGAAGCTCAGCGGTGGCGCTCAGACGCTCGCTCAGCGCAAGGCCAACAAGGATGCCTTCGTCGCTTCCAAGGGCAAGGTGCGCGTGGCCACCCCCGCACAGGTCAAAGCCAACCTGCCGTGGGCCAAGACTCAGTTCAAGGCCAGCATGCCCAAGGCTGCCAAGTTCCTCATGGCCGGCGACTGGCCGCAGAACACCATCGTCAAGAAGAGCCTCGTCGGATCGTTCGCTCGATACGATCTGCTCGCGGCCGGCGACACGAGCGCGCCGCCCTTCGTCGGAGGCGCTTTCGGCGGCCCGCACGGTCCTCGCAAGATGAGGCACATCGGCACCTTCATCGAAGGATCGAACGTCGGCGACGGCGGCCTCGGAGACATCCTCTCCGACGCCGGTTCCTGGGTCAGCAACATCATCGGTTCCGTGCTCGGCAAGAAGAGCGCCGACGCGCCGGCCACCCTTCCCGACGGGATGCCCGACGATGGCTCCGGAGATCCGAACGCAGATCCGAACGCGGATCCGAACGCGATGATGAGTCCTGACGGGACCGACCCGTCAGCCTACGACCCGAGCGCTGGCGGCGTCCCCGACACCGCCGACGATCCGTCTGCCGCCGACGGCAGCGACTACAGCGAGGACGACTCGATGTCCGGCACTTTCGTCGGCAAATCCCCTCACCCGAAGAAGCCGCACCCGAAGGTCAGCAAGCAACAGGTCACCGACTTCGTGGCGAAGCTCAAGGGCGCGGCCATCCCGACGACGAAGGGATCTCGATGGGACTCTCCCACCACGGATCGCGCCGTCGCCATCGCGAAGTCGGCGCTCGGACCTGGCGGCGTGCGCGTCCTCCGCAGGTTCGTCAAGCACCTCAAGATCGTCGCGCAGCTCCCGAGCGGCAAGTGGGTCAAGGCCAGCGCGACGCCGGCCGTCTCGGGCGTGGGCTCAGGAGCCTTCGTGGGAGCGTGGGCAAAAAAAGGCCAAGCCCGACGCAAGGGTAGCGGTGCCTTCGGCATCGTGATCGCAGCCCTGCGTCGGGCAAACATCCCGGTCGCTCCCAACACGATGTGGTCGCGCCAGGTCTACCTCCAGGCCAACACCATCGCCGCTCAGGCGCTGACCACGTCCAAGGCCAGCCTGTCTCCGGCCGACCAAGCCAAGAACCCTCAGAGCCTCGGGCGCGCGATCGTCAAGGGCGTCATCCGCAAGAACACGATGAGCATCCAAGGCCAGGACGGCAAATATTACGCCATCACGGCAGCCAACCTGACGTGGGTCCCCGACACGACGCACACGCCGCCCGACTTCGCAACCAAGCAGCAGCTGGTCAAGCGCGCGTACGTCTCGGCGAGGAACCGTCACCACACGGCGATCCTGGCGCTCAATCAGGACGACACCAACTACGTGCAGTCGGTGAACCTCGCGAAGAGCGATCTGACCGCCCAGGGTCTCCCTGTCGATCAGCTCAAGATCTCTCCGCAGGGCACGCTCCTCATGGGCGCCGACATCGACAGCATGAAGTACGAGGTCGACAACTACATCGACACCGGGAAGCTCTATCCACCCGGCACCAACGAGGCCGCCAGCCACTTCTTCGACGACGGGATGTGGGTCGACAAGACCGTCGTCGACGATGACGAGTCTGAAGCGCTCGACGACGCCATCGTCGAGACCAACGGCATCTACGGCACGACCGAGCAGGACCTCTGGAACCGTCCCGACCTCGTCGGCGGCGACTACCCGATGCCGATGCCGTACCCCGGACAGATGCCCGTCCAGTACCCCGGACAGGTCCCGATGCCTGTGCCGGGCCAGCCGATTCCGATCCCGGGCGCGCCGCAGCTCGCTCCTGGTTCGATCGCGCCTCCTCCCGGAAGCACGCTCGATCCGAAGTGGTGGCAGCCTCTCGCCTTCTTCCAGCAGCAGAGCAACAACATCTTCGCGACGGCCGGATCTGCCGCCTCGGCAGCAGCGTCGGCCTCACCCGGCGGCGGCGGCGGCGGTGGCGGCGGTGGATCTCCCGGTGGAGGCGGCGGTGGTGACGACGGTGGCGGCGGCGGCGACGACGGCGGCGACGACGGCGGCGACGACGGCGGCGACGACGGAGCAGATGGTGGTGCCGACGACGGCGGCAGCGACGAAGATCCTGACGCTGGCGAAGATCCTGGTTCCTGAAAGACCAACGAAACTTGCAAGAGATCTTCCTTTCTGAGATCATCCAAGGCGACTCGTCCCCCAAGCGAGCCGCACCTTCATCCTTTTTGAATGTGCAGAGGAGACTCACGTCATGAGAGACAAGCTTGGGGGCACAGATGAAATGCATGGCGTCGACGCTGACGCCGGCTACGAGAACAAGGTTCTCGACCTCATGAGCAGGAAGACGTCCTCGCTCGGCGCGCACCTGATGGGTACCCACCTCATGGGAGAAGACACTCAGATCGTCGCCGGCCCCGAGGTCAACTTCGCCACGCTCGGCGATGACGAGCAGATCGTCGCCGGCCCCGAGGTCAACTTCGCCACGCTCGGCGGCGACACCGCCGACCAGAACGCTGCCGCCCTCGCGCTCGGAATCCCCCTCGCGGCGCTCGCGGGCTACGGCATCTACAAAGGGGCCTCCGCGCTTTCGAGCGGCCCTTCGAAGCCGTGGCTCTACAAGATGAATCCAGCCTACTGGATCAAGTCCGACCGCGAGAAGAAGCTCACGCAGGCCCTGCACGAGGGTGGATACCACGACGCGCAGAACCAGCAGGATCTCGACCTCGCGAAGCAGGCGTACACCGCGACCGAGAACGCTCGCAAGAAGGAAGCGGAGATCGAGAAGTACGAGCGAGGCATCGCCGGCAAGCCGATGGAAGATGCAGCTCCCGCCGTCGCTGATGCAACGTCGGCCGCAGCTCCCGCAGCTCCCGCAGCCGCCGTCTCAGGCGACGTCGCTCCCGGAGCCAACCCGCGCCTCGACAAGAAGATCCTCGGCGCCCTCTCCAAGGCCGGCTACCCGATCCAGTCCGGATCGACCTGGAGCAACGACGTCGCGCCGGCAACGAAGGCTCTCGACATCGTCACGCGCGTCATGGGCCAGGGCCAGTACGCCGCCAAGGTGTGGCTCCTCTCTTTCTTCGAGCGCCAGGACATCGCGTTCCAAGGCGCGAGCGGCAAGGTGTACGAGGTCCATGGTGGAAAGCTCGTCGTCGCCGCACCCAACGCTCCCGAAGACGTGACCCTCGCGACGTCGAAGAACCAGAAGGGTTCGAAGGGCAACGTCTCCGGTGCTCTCGCCTCCCCTTGGGAGAAGAGCCTCGAATTCTCGACGTCCTTCAGGACGGCCGACCCGACCATCATGCGCACCACCGGAGCAAGAAGGAGAACCAACGTGAAGGGAAACTTCGTGGGACGCTCGAACAGCCACTTCGTCGGCTACAACCCCACCCCGTGGGAAAAGGGCCTCGGCACCACCACCTCCTTCAGCACGATCGACTCGACGATCGCTCCCACGACGGGCGCGCGCAAGCGAAGCAACGCCGTCAGGGGCTGGGGCTCGTCTCCGTGGGAGAAGGGGCTCGTCGATCCGACCAGCATGAGCACGATCGACTCGACCGTCGATCCCACCACGGGCGCGCTCAAGAAGAGCACCTCCATGAAGGGCGTCTTCGTCGGCGCCGACGGCAACCTCTACCGTCGCAAGCGTCATCGCAAGAACAAGGTCAGCGGCTGGGGCTCGTCTCCTTGGGAGAAGGGCCTCGTCGATCCGACCAGCATGAGCACGATCGACTCGACCGTCGATCCCACGACGGGCGCGCTCAAGAGGAGCACGGCCAACAAGGGTGGAGTGTCGGGCGTCTTCGTCGGCGCTGACGGCAACCTCTACCGCAAGCGCACGCACAAGCGCGGCACGCACCTCAAGAGCGCCATCAAGGGCTGGGGCTCGTCTCCGTGGGAGAAGGGGCTCGTCGATCCGACCAGCATGAGCACCATCGACTCGACCGTCGATCCCACCACGGGCGCGCTCAAGAAGAGCACCTCCAACAAGGGTGGAGTGTCGGGCGTCTTCGTCGGCGCCGACGGCCAGCTCTACCGCAACCGCACGCGCAAGCACGGCCACAAGCGTCCGACGGGCACGCACTTCGTCGGCTACGCCGCCACTCCGTGGGAGAAGGGCCTCGTCGACTCCACGGTCATGTCGACGATCGACCCGACGTACATGCCAACGACGGGCGCTCGCAGGGGCAACCTCCGTCGCTCCAGCATGCACGGCTTGCTCGGCGCCGACGTGACGTACTTCGACGGCCCCGGCATCGCCGCCGGCCAGACCGTCAGCACGATCCCGGTCTCCGCTCCCTACGGCTACGATCCGACGACCGGCCAGCCGCTGACGGCTCCCTACACGCCGCCGTACTCGTCCTACTCGGCGCCCTACACGGTCCCGTACTCGCCGTACTCGACGCCCGCGCCGACGTACCCGAGCTACCCTCCCGTGTCGACGTCACCGACGTCCTACGGCCAGTACGGCCAGACCTCCTACCCGCAGGCCCAGTACGGCCAGCAGGGTCAGCAGGGCCATCGCCGCCGTCGTCGTCACCGTCGCGGTCAGGCCGGCTCGCAGACCAGCCTCGCGACGTCCACGACGCCCGGCGGATGGAAGGGTGTTCCCGTCAGCTCGATCGTCTCCGGTCGCGGAGCGTTCGTCGGAGGAAGCTTCATCGGCGACGGCGCCGCCGACCAGCAGCTCATGGGTCAGCTCGTCGCCCGCCACGGCAAAAACCTCGGGCTCCTCGCGCAGAAGAGCGGCCTCGCCAGCAAGCAGCAGTGGTCCTCCAAGGACGTCGACACGGTCGCCGCCGGCCTGCTCAAGCACATGATGGGCACGACCAAGCAGAAGCCGGCCGCCGCCGATGCCACGCTCGCGAGGAGCGTCATCAAGTCGTGGCTCGGCGCCAACGGCGCCACGGTCGTCAGCGGCGACTCGTTCATGGGCTTCTCGCTCTTGAACACGGTCGAGTCGATCGCGACCGCGCCGCTCAAGGCCACCTACTGGCTCGGCAAGAAGGTCGTCCAGGGCGTGACGTACCCGTTCCGCAGCCACGGCAGCGCGTCGCCCCAGCAGCAGCAGGCGGCAGCCTTCGCCGCGGCGGCCAAGCGTCAAGCCGCCGCTCAGCAGCGCATCAACGCAGCCAACAAGGCGCAGGAGGACGCGATCTACGCCCAGCAGCAGGCGCAGGACGCGGCCGACGCGCAGGAGCAGGCCGAGGAGACCGAAGCAGCTGCGACGGCAGCCGAGCAGGTCGCCGCACAGGCCCAGGCCAACGCGAACGTCGTCGACCCGAGCGCCATCTCCGGCTGGCTCCCGCTTCGTCGGGTGCCCAAGCACTTCGTCGGCGACAACGCCAAGGTCGCCACCACGAACACGCCCCAGGGCCAGCGCCTGCGCACCGGCGCGAGCGTGGCTCGCAAGGCCCGCGTCGATCCTGCCGTCGCGAAGAAGGTGAAGGGCATTCAGATCGCCGCGAAGAACGGCAACAAGAAGGCCATCCACCAGAACGCCACCATCAAGGCCGGCGCCCTGGCCGATCACCAGCGTCTCGACGCTCTGCACGTCGACGCGAAGATCAAGCGCAAGCGCGCCAACATCGCGCTCGCCGTCTTCCACCGCACGCTCAAGATCGGCGGCCCGGCGACGGGCCTGTTCTCGAAGTGGCAGCCCGGCAAGGGCGGCATCATCACCGTCGGCGCCGACGCTCCGAAGATCATGCCCAAGAGCAAGAAGGTCGTCGACAACGGCAACATCCCGCCGCCCATCCCGGGCGTCCCCCCGGACGTCCTCGTGGCGCTGACGGCCGCTTCGAACACCTTCGGCGTCCCGCCGATGGTCGCCGCATCGGTCATCGCCGCCGCGAAGTCCGGTGACCCGCAGGCCAAGAAGGAGCTGATCGAGGCTTCGAAGGTCTACAAGGCCGCTCAGAAGGGCGACCCGTCGGCCAAGCGTCAGATGGCCTCCGTCGCTGCCGACATGAAGTCGGGTTACGCTCCCGCAGCCCAGAAGGCGGCGGTCCTCGCCGCCGCCGTCGGCACCGCGAAGGGCGGCAAGAACTACAAGATGCGCCAAAGGGTCCAGCAGCGCCGCGCCGTCGAGTTCGCCAACGCCGACCGGCCGAAGGCCGTCCCGGACTTCTTCCTGCCAGAGTCGTACTTCAAGATCATCTCGTTCGGCACGCCGCTCTAGGAAGAACGAAGAGGGTTTCACAGGCCACAGGGAAACAGGGCAGAGGGGGACTTAGATGAGCGATGAGGTGATCTCGTTCTTCAGCAGGCAGCTGAAGCTGGAGTCGGACACGAACGTCGGTCTGCTCCAGCTTCGGCAGCAGCTTCTCACCATCTCGTCGCCCATCGAAGAGGAGCAGGTCCAGATGCATGCCCTCTCGCAGAAGATCAAGAGGAAGCAGATCTGGACCGCCGTCACCGCCCACAACCGTCGCAGCAGCCAGAAGACCCAGGCCGCCTGAGAAACAGATCGGAGATCTCTTGAGCAACGACGGAATCAGGGTTGTCAGATCGGGACGCCCTCTCAGCCAGAGCAACGAAGGACGCCAGCTGCTCGACGGCGCCGAGCTGAACGCTGGCGCGAGCTTCATCGTCTCTCCGAATCCCCAAGCAGGTCTGCCGGGAAACCTCGTCAGAATCCTCGACCTTCACGCCGACTCGAAGGAAGGCCGTGTCATCACCGTCACGATGTCACAACAGTCGGTCCCGTCAGGGTTCATCACGACCGGCCCGGTCAGAGGGCTCATCGAGTTCGGCAACGGCGGCGCGATCAGCACCGTCGAGTTCGACATACCACCTCCCGACTGCCTCGCGACCTTCTTCACCGGAACGCCCACCAACATCCCCCTCTTCTTCAAGAACTCCGGAGTCTCTCTCAGCGTGCCCGCCGGCTCCATCCGCGTCTACGCGAGGAACGACGCCAACGCCGGTTTCATCCAGGTCTCGCTGCCCAACGTCATCGGCAACCTCGACGGCACCGATCCGACCGTCTTTGCGCACGCCTCATACAACGCCGTCTTCGGAGCCGTTGCTCCAACGAGGACCGTGTACCTCGCGCCCTCTTTCGGCGTTCCCTTCCCCAACGGGAGCACGCTCGTCTGCGACGTTCCTCCGTTCGCGACGGGCGTGCGGTTCATGATCGGACCGATCCCCTCGCTCTTCGTCGCTCCCCCTTTCATTCCCTCTCCGCAGATCAATGTCGCCCTCTGCACGCCATGGGGATACGCATCCACGTACCAGGTCCCTGCTGGCAGCGATGGTTACAGACAATTTTCAGGAGACGTCAACATCGTCTCCATCGAAAACACGAGCGGCGGACCCATCAACGGCGTCGCCGCCGTATTCGACATCGGCAACTTCTAGAGAGATCCGTCTATTGACAGACAGGACCTGTCGAAGTCATCGCGCAAGGATGATGGAGAGTGTCGCCACCAGACCCTCCACATTGGATCCTCTTGCGCAGGATGCAGTTGCCAGAAAAGCAACCGCCGTAAGAAAGTACGTAGCTGGTCTCGTAAGCGTAGGGCCCCTCGTTCGCCGCCAACGTCGTGCAGCTCGGAACTCCACAAGCTGTACCGTCGGCCACTCCCACGCACGAAGCAACCGGAACGGAACCATCCGTCGTTTGAGACGCTCCATCAGTGCTGCCGGTGTCCACGGTCATGATCATGCCGTCGTTGTTCCCGCCGTCCGTCCCGTCGCACCCGACGGCCGTCGCGAGAAGAAGCGTCACGATCAAGAGGCTGAGCTGGGTCTTCATGTGATGTCTCCTACTGATACCTATCGTACTTTTTCTTTTTATCTTAAGCAAGATAATTTTTTCGACCGAAGGACGCACTGAGTCATGGGCGCCCTCATCGCCATAGCGGCCCTCATCGGCCTCGGGATCGGAGCCGCCCTCACCTCCTCTGAAGACGCTCCCCTGTCGCTGCTCAAGCACCGACGCAGAGGCTTGCTCGCGCCGCTCCTGACGTTCCACCACGTCCAGGTCCCGTACGTCAATCATCGCGGAAAGACGCTCTTTCGCGTTCAGGTCATGGAGACGCCGAGCGAAATTAGAAATCAAATCGAGAAGAAGATCGGTCGTCCCGTCTCTTCCGACGTCGTCGCGCTCGCGACCATGATCGCGTCCGAACAACCCAACGATCCGCCACACGTCAAGGCTGCCATCGCGAACGCAGCCGTCAACTACGCCCACTACAAGAAGATCACGGACGTCGAGGACGCCATCACCCAAGGAGCAGGTCCCGACAGGTCCTTCGGTGGGCAGCTTGGCCGCTACGCCTCAACCAGCGAGCCTCCCACGCTCGAAGACATCAACATCGCCGAGGGCGTGCTGGACGGCAGGCTCCGCGACACTACCGGCGGCGCAATACAGTTCGACTCCCCTTTCGTCCAGATCGAAGGCCTCAAGAAGGGCTTGCCAGGCTACAAGAGGACGCCCGAGCAGATCAGCGAAGATCGCCGGAAGGCCGGCCTCGAAGAGTGGTACATGCCCGGCGTCGACCCCATGCGACTTCGCTTCTGGAGACCGATAGCAACCGCATAGCACCGTCGGGAACCCCATCCCGTTTAGTTGCAAGAAGATAGGCTCCCGGGATAAGATCCGAGACCGAGCCCCCAAGGCCGCCGAAGGCGCACCTACGCGCCCGAAGGAGAAAGCCTTGGAAAAAGCACCCTCAAGCGCAGATGAAAGGGCCGGAGAATGAGCCTCGTCTCATACGGCTATGCGCACAGGGACGCCATCGGTGAGAGCAACGTCAACCGGGATGCACGGATCCCCGCTCTCCATCGGCAGGCCCCGAAGAGATCTCCGCAGCCACGTTGGGCACCAGACAAGACGGAAGCGGTCGCACGCAAGTGGGCGCCCGTCTTTCAAGTCCCCGTGCCGACCATCATGTCGATCGTCGACATCGAGTCCGCCCACAACCCCAAGCAGGTCAACATGGCCCGCTTCGACAAGGGCGGCGCTTGGGGCCTCGGCCAACAGATGCTCGACGAGGCCGACGAGAAGATCAAGAAGATCCGCCGGATCTACGGAGACAAGTTCCCTCAGATCAAGGCGGTCACGAAGAAGTGGCATGGAGATCCTTCTGCGCTGCTCGACCCCGACCTCAACCTGATGCTCACCGCCTGGCAGCTCGGACGACTGCACAACCAGTTCGAAGGCAACTTCGATCTCGTGGCCGCCGCCTACAACCAAGGCGAGTACGCCATCAAGCGCCGGCTCGCGCACGGCCAACCGGCGGTCAGCAAGGCACAGCCGCACGGCATGCTCTACGTCTCGATGGCGGAGAACGCGCGCAAGAAGTACGTCGCACCCGCCAAGCCCGTGCCCGCCATGTACTACAGCGATCGATAGACGACGAAAGGATCCTCTTTCATCATGACCGGCCCCCAGCTCTGGCAGATCCTCCTCACGACGAAGGTCCCTGCCGACCATCTCAAGACTCTCGCCTACGACCTCTACTACCAGAAGCCGACGGCCGAAGGTAACGGCGCCTACGCCGTCGATGCGCTCGCGCCCAAGCTCGGCATCCAGACGAAGTTCGCCTACGCTGCGCTCAAGCTCGCAGCCGCGCAGTTTCCCGACGGCGCCCTCGGCGGAGATCGAAAGATGGCCTTGGAATGGCTCGCGCACGACTATCAGAAGTCCAGCGCCTGGGAAGCCGTCAATCCGATCACGAACGCCTTCGTCGAGAAGGTCGCGCACAACGTGACCGTCATCCAGGACGCCATGGCCAAGCAGAGCCCGCCCGCACCACCCGCCGCAGGGAAGCCCGTCGTTCGAGCGATCAAACCGGCCGTCCCTGTCGCCGCTGCAACGATCGCAGCCAAAGATCACGCCGCTCCCGCCAAAGCCCGGATCGCTTCGGTCCACCCGAGCGCGTTCGAACCCAAGAAGGATTGGAGACCTCAACTCCTCTTCTTCGTCGGCGGCACGATCGCAAGCTTCTTCCTCGCGATCCGCAACGCACACAAACGCCATCGCCTCAGCGCGGCTTGATCCATCAACACCAAAAAGGAACACACGATCATGAAGATCTTCAGCTTCGGATGCTCCGGCGAAGAGCGCACGAACATCGTCGGCAACACATTCGTCCCGTCCGTCCCGGGAAAGAAGCCCCTCAAGTTCATCTCGGCGGGAGATGACGTCGTCGGCGGCAGCCTCACCGACGGCATCAGCCAGGGCGCGGGCATCGCCTTCGGCCTCATCTTGGCCGGCTCCGCCTACGCCTGGGTCAAGACCCACTCCGTCACCAAGGCTCGCTGACACATCACCATGGGCGAGCAGGAGAAAGATAGATCCACCATTGCGGTCGCGCTGGTCGCGGCCCGTCGGGGTGGTGCGTCCGTCTCCCAGCTCTCCAACGCTCACGAGCTTGCCGAGAAGTACCAGCTGCACAACACCACGGCAGAGATCCGCACGCACCTGCGCAACCTCATCCCTGATCCGAACGACGGTGCGTTCGCTCTCGGCCGCTCTCTCGTCGTCGGCGTCGGAGCCGGCGTGCTCACGCACTTCCTTCTGCGCCTCACTCATTTCAGAAGGGCAGGTAACGCCTGATGTTCTCCTTCGGATACGATCCGGATGCACGTTTGCCTGTCCGAAAGGACGAGGACTTCAAGGCAGTCGTGTTCGGCGGAGAGAACCAGGCCACCATGGCCAACACGATCGCCTTGAAGTTGTTCTTCGGGCTCGGCGTCGCCGCCGGTATGATCGTCTCCGGCAAGGGCAACCCGGTGAAGAAAGCGCACAGATGAACATCTTCAGCTTTGGCCACGCGAAGAAAGACGCCGTCGGCGCTGGCTTCTCCTCGACGCCCACCTTCGACAAGTGGAGCGGCGCGCCCGGCCTCTTCACGTCACGTCCGTCGATCGCCTTCCTCGAACAAGCACAGGCTGCCGTCTCCGGCCCCGACGAGATCATGTCCGCCCAATCGTCGCTCGAAATCACCTCCAGGAAGTCGCTCGCCAACATCGCCACGAGCAAGGCGGCCCTGGAGAAGCGTTTCGACTCTCCTCTGTCAGCATCCGAGCTTTTCCAGATCGTCGACAAGGCCTTCTTCACCGTCCTCGACATGCAGAAGAGCGGCAAGCAGCTCCCCGTCCTCTTCGATGACGAGAAGAAGCTCCTTCGCGATCGAGGAGTCCGTCTCATGGAGCTTCGCTCGATCGCGAAGCTCCTCCGCGACAAGCCCGAGACGCTCCCCGTGATCGCGATGCCGCTCAAGCCCGGCAGCGAGTGGTCGAACGAGTTCAAGAAGAACGTCGTCACGCCCTACGACGTCGCGTCGACGAGCCTCGCGAAGGCCGTCGGCGCGTACGGAACGAGGGCGTCCAACGTCGCGATGGTCACGAGCATCCCTCACAAGGTCATCAACGAGATCGGCGATCTCGCTCATGACGCTGCCAAGCAGGTCCCGAAGGCCCTCGGACTGCCCGCCTGGTTCGTCCCCGTCCTCGTCGGTGGCGCAGCCGTGGCGGCGGCAGCGTCCGTCGTCGGCAGCTTCAAGTCCTACTTGCCGAGAGGAGCGACGACGTGAAGATCTTCACCTTCGGCGTCGGCATCGACACGCACTACCCCGGCGCGAAGCGCGGCGACGTGCCCGACTCGTGGGTCACGCAGGCCCAGGCCAACGCCCTCGTCGATCAGGCCATGAAGGAGAAGAGCATCTTCGGCCTGAAGTACGCCTCCCGCGCAGATGCCGAGAAGGCCGTCATCGACAAGCTCTACAGCAAGAAGACCGGCATCTCCGTGTCCGGCGAGCCGACCTTCAGCCGCGAGGATCGCAACCTCGGTCCCTTCTTCGTCGGCTCCATCGCCGGCATGGGCCTCCTGTTCGGCCTCAACCGTTTGAAGAGGGGACTGTGAACGTCATGCCTGGTCTTTTCTCGTTCTCCAATGAAGCCGTCAGCTCGTTCGGCAACCCTCACGCGCTCGCGATGGAGGACAACAACCTCGGCCAATACGCGCATCCAGCCGCTCACCACGATCATCCGAGCGCCCATGTCTCCGGCGACAGCAACGCCTTCAGCAGGCAGGCCAAGCTCACCGACGCCGTGATCGCAGCCTCGAAGGTGCTCAACAACGTCAAGTCGAACTCGTCCGTGATGGGCGACGATCTCGAAATGACCGAGGTCAAGAAGACCGACGACCTCGTCCGCGCCATGGCGACGAGCGCGCTCGACAAGCAGCAGGCCATGGGCTCCGCGAGGCTGATCCGCCTCGGCCTCTTCGTCGATGAGTACGGTCGGTTCCGCAGGGCCGTCGCCATGAAGGAGCTGCTCGACAACCTCGTCAAGCAACGAGCCAACGAGTTCCGTGAGCGCGCGTGCGCCTGGTCGAACGAGATCCTCAACGTCACCCGGCCAGGCGCCACCAGCAGCGCTTCCAAGATCCCGTGGAAGAAGCTCGCTCTCTTCACCGGCCTCGCCGTCGCCCTCGGCCTCGGCGTCAACTACTACATGACCTGGAAGAGCGCCGAGGCTTAAGGAACACGACGATGACCAAGATCGACAAGCTCTACGACAAGGCGCTCAAAGCCGCCGAGCCCAGGGGATCCAAGAAGAAGTCCACCACCGTCGAGAAATGGATGGGCAAAGATCTTAAGAGTCCCGTCGGACTCAACGTCGTCATGAAAGACGTCTTCGAAGGTGGTGAGGTGAGGGACCTCATCGGAACCGTCAAGAGGGTCGTGCAAGAAGAAGGCGTCTCAGGTTATTCGCAGGTCCTCATCGTTCACTACTTCAACGGTAAGCCATGGCCCCGAAAACCCCACGTCTCTGAAGTCGAAGTCATCTGACACGCAACCAGCAACCGCCAACGCAACCGCAACCGCCTGCCCCCAAAGGAGCCCGAGAGCACACATGAGCAACTACACCCCTCAGCAGAAGATCGCCATCGTCATGCGCCAGCTGGCGTACGTGAAGTCCGAGCTTCACACCGCCGTCAACCCGATGTCGCTCCGCGACCGCGTGCGCGACCTCGTCGACGCGGTGGAGTTCGCCATCGGCGGCTACGTCTCCGACGGCAACCCCAACCAGATCCCCGGCACGCCCGCTTCCCTCCTGGAAGACCCCACGCGCACGCGCGTCGAGTTCACCTCGGGCCCCGGCGCCGTCCAGCAGCAGCAGGAACGTGAGGCCGTCCGTCGTCAGACGGCCGAGTTCTCGCCGAACCTCTCGGCATTCACGCTGCCCGGAGCAGCTCCCACCCAGCCCGCGCTTCGACCCGAAGCCGGACGACCCATCGTCAACGGCGACGTGCAGTTCATCCCCGGGCCTCCTCCCGGCACGAGCACCGGGATCGGCAACGGCCAGTCGGTCGAGTTCATCCGCGCCGACGGCGTCCAGGTCGACGGCAACGGCAACCCGATCGGCGGCGTCCAGTCGCCCCGACTGCCCTCGAACCCGTTCGAGGAGGCACCTGCCGCACCCATCATCCCCGGCGCGGACTATCGCGGCGGCGGCCCCACCCGCGTCGAGATCGTCGGCGGCACGCACCTGTCGCCTCCGCGCATCCCCGGCGCTCCCGCGTCCAACGAGGCCGCGGGCCAGATCATCGGTCACCAGCCGTCGCGCACCACCGAGGCAGGCGGGAACATCCTTCCCGCGAGCGGCTTGTTCCCCGGCATTCAACCCACCGCTCCCGCCCGCCTGCCGCAGAATCCGTTCGACGCGGACGACATGGGCGGCAGCGTCCTGCCGGGAACCTAGTCCCTTCGAGAACCCTGAGGAGAAGAAAAGATGTCGACCTACGATGATCCAGAGATGATCCGAGTCGGGACCTTCCGCAACACGGAAGGCCTCAACGACCTCGCCCAGAAGGGCGGCATCTTCTACCACACGACGGATCGCAAGTTTCGCCCCGGCGATGCCGTTTCCGTCGACAACGCCACCGTTCCCACCACGACCAACGTCCGTCAGGGACAGGTCTACCGCGAGGGGAACAACGTCGTGTACGAGCTGATGTACGGCACGGCGCCGTCGTCAGCCGTTCTTCAGGCCATCTCGAACATGCTCCCCGCTGACATGCGCAAGAAGAAGATCATCATCCGGCAGTCCGTGGGCAAGCTCTGATGGACGAGATCAACAGCAAGCCTGCCTTGAACTCGACGACGACTCCATTCTCCGAGGCTGTGACGTCCCTCGTCCAGCCTCGGTGGAAGGAGAGCGACGTCGAGTTCAAGAAGCACTTCGACCTGTCGTACGACGACTTCTGCATGATGGCGACCGTCATGTCGGAGAAGTTCCCCGACAAGATGTCGCGGTACGAGAAGATCCGCGAGCTGGACGAGGAGGCCGCGATCCTGTGGCTCATCAAGCACGGCAAGTCGTACGGCATCCTCCACGAGGCCTGATCGAGATGATCACCGCCATCAAATTCCTCTACATCGTCACGACGGGCGCAACCATCGTTGCGATGTCGTTCATCGACGGCATCAACCACGGCTACCACAAGAACGAACCGGCCTGGTCCTGCAAAGTCTGCAAGCACTCATCAGTCGCTCGCAAGATCAACATCGACCGTGAGGCGGCCAGGAGCGCGACATGAGCAAGCACCTCGACACCTCCCACATGAACGCCGCCTACGCGAAGCTCGTTCGCAAGAAGAGCGGCTCCGAGGACGCGCGCGTCAGCAAGCTCGTGCTCAAAGGCATCCCGGGCGGCGTGTGGGCCGACTATTGGGCGACGGCACAGGAAGAGAAGGGCCGCAGCTTCAGTGGCCAGAACCTCATGGACGTCGCGCCCAAGGTCCCCGGCTGGGCGAACAAGTGGGCCAAGGTCGTCGCCGACTCCATCGTCGCCGCCAACCCGTGGACGCACTCTCTCGGCCACCTGTACCTCCACGTCAAGCAGAACGGCTACCCGTACGACGAGGAGCACTTCGGGTACCACCTCGGCATGCAGGCGGCCGGCCACGGCGTGTCCTGGTCCGACGACTGCAAGCTGCCGCACTCGACGATCAAGATCCCCTCACGAGAGTTCTACCGCTAAGGAGTCGACCTATGTTCCCGATCATCATCTTCGCAGCCCTCGGTGGCTTCATCGCGTGGGCCGTCCGTCCGAAGACGACGGGCATCATAGGTCCCGGCATGGGTCAGGACGATCCGGCAGAGATCGACTCGCCGTCCATCTCGCCCATGATCACGGGCCGACGGATGTTGATGCTGCCCTCGATCGACAGCGTCGCTCCGCCGCCTCCGCCGCTCAAGCCGCAGCAGGAGAGGTTGCTCACGCTCCTCGTCCTCTTCGCGCGCGACAAAAAGTACCCGGCCGGACAGAAGAAGTACCTGACCGCACCGATGGCGCTGGAGACGGTCCAGCTCGCGCGTCGTCTCAACCTGCCCAAGACGGCCCAGGCCGTCCGCAGCGATGCTGCGATCCCCGACGACGAGCACATCGCCGGCAGGAGCGACAGCGTCCGTCAGCTCACGCTCAAGTACGGCACGACGGGGAAGGCATAGCTCATGGCCGACAGGAAATGCACGGTCAAGGCAGGACGTCAGATCTACTTCGGTGGGCTGCCCTTCATCTCGATCAACAAGGAAGGTCATACCTCCCCTCGCGACGCTGATGAGATCACACACCTCATCGCCAGGCTTTTGAACGAAGAGGGTCTCTCCGTCAACGTCAAGGAGATCAAAGGACCCTGCCAAGAACGTTCGAACAAGATCCCCTTCTACTCGACGACGCCGACCGTCGGTCAGTGCGAGAAGAGGTCAGGCCACAAGGGCAAGCACAGCACCCTCTATCACGGCAAGACCCTCTTTTGGTAGGAGCATCACTCATGGACTGGCACCGCATGATGGCTCGCGAGCAAGACCTCCACAACATCCTCGTCAAGGACAAGAAGCGACACGACTTCAGCCACTCGAAGAAGGTCGTCCTCGCTTCCGGCTACAACTGGGACGACGATCTTGCGCGTGCTCTCTCGAACGTGGTTGGACGGTTCCAGTCAGAACGCGACACGAAGTCCATGATCAAGGACTCGAAGAACTTTCAGAAGAACGAGAAGATCAAGATCGCTACGAAAACCACCAAGCTCCCTCCCAAGATCGTTCAGCGTCAGGACAACTGGGGACAGGCCTCATACATCTGGATCCCCTACGACGCCAAGGGACACTCGATGACCACCAAGATCGGCTGCGGCACTTTCATGGATTTGAAGAAGTGCGAGTACGCCGCGAGGAACATCGCCAACACGAGAGACCCGAGCTTGACGCCGGCCTCCTACTACATCCCTCACCAGGTCGGCGTCTACTCCGGCATGGGCAACATCCTGATCCTCACCTCCGTCTTCCGCAAAGGCGAGATGATACTCCCCACCTGAAGAGGCAGCACCATGGTCGATGAACGAGAAAACATGCAAGGCGTCGACAGCATCGGCTCGCACGGCGGCGGTGGCCACGGTGGTGGACGCCGCGGCGGCGGACATCGTGGCCGACGCCGTGGAGGTGGCGGCTACGTAGCACCCGTCGTGCTCGAAACCGACACCATCGACACCCTCGACGCCGAAGACGACGGCGACGACGACTCGAACACCGTCCTCGTCCAGCGCCGACGCGTCCTCTAGCTCCCGCGCCACTAAAAGTGTAATATCGCTCGGAGAACGGCGTCCCCCAAGCGGCGTTCGACCCAGGCACGCTGCCGCTGTGAGGTCGACGTATGGCTGCAATCAAAAAGGACGGACGCACGTCATGAGTGAAAAGAAGGGCATCCCGCCGACCGTCGGCAACTTCTTCCTCGTGCTGACGTCGAAGCTCACGCAGTACGACGTCGCCGAATCGAAGCGCGAGATGAAGCGCGGGCGCTCGAACATCTACCGCCTCGGGCACCTCCTCGGAGCTGCCCACAAGGCCGAGGAGATCGTCTACGCCCACCACAAGAGCGCCGAGACGATGACGCCCGAGATCGCCAAGCTCTTCATCGGCGCGCTCGCCAAGAGCTTCACCTACGACAGGTTCAACAACACCTTCGACCTGTCTCCCGTCAAGAACGTCTCCAAGCAGCTCGAAGCGTTCTTGAGCCACGGCCAGAACCCTTCCCTCGTCGGAAGCGGCACCATCAAGACCAACAAGACCGCCAAAGCTCACGAGCCGAAGGCCACGACCAAGGGCGAGTTCGCCTACGTCGGCTCAGGCGCTCAGATCTTCCTCCCCGACCACCGCATACACACCACCGCCACGAAGCTCAGCTACTTCGCCGTTCCGCTCCGCGGCAACGGCTTCATCATGGGCGTGTGGGACTCCGCCACAGACAAGTTCGTCGGCTACGTCGTCGCGGAAGACCTCGGCCACCCCGACGTCAAGTCGTGGCTCGCGGCAGCCAAGACCGATCCGCGGATGCTCGATCCGATCAAGAAGTTCATGTAGCTCTCGTTCGAGCTGCACATTTTATCTTGACCAAAATACAAAAGCGGATAGGATAGCCAACCGATGAGCCACTTCGACGACCTCTACAAGAAGGCCATAGACGCTGCCTGGCAGAAGAAGGAGCAGGCCAAGGCTTCGAAGTCTGCCGGCAGCAACGTCGTCTCGATCTCCTCCGCCAAGATCAAGGTCAAGAGCATCGTCTTCGAGTACGCCGAAGGCTCGCAGGACGAGAAGAAGGGTTACCTCAAGAAGCCCTATGCCGACTGGACCCGCGCCAACAAGGCCGTCCGCGAGATGGCCTATTACGCCTCTCCCGAGGGCGGATACGACAAGACGACCTTCACGATCAGCTGGGCCGACGGCGAGACCTACGAGGGCCGCATCGACGTCAACCACAAGATGACCATCGAGCAGCGCCCGCTCACCGACCACGTCCTCTACCACCTCAAGTGGATGGCCGGTCAAGTCTCGAAGCCCGCGCACCTCAACGAGGTCGACTTCAAGCGAGTCCAAGACAGCATCAAGGCAGAGCACAAGGCCGAGGCTCTCAACTTCATCCAGCGCTACGACCTCGGGCAACAGTCGACCATCCTCGTGCCGACGAAGCCGTCCGGCCCAACGCTGCGCGAGCAGGGGATCGCCGAGGACAAGCGTCAGCAGGCAGCCAAGAAGGCCCACTTCGACAAGTACCCTCCCGCCGTCACCGATCGCAACGAGACCATCGCCAAGGTCAAGGCAGCGCTCCAGAAGCGCAGCAAGAAGCAGTGGTCAGTCACCGGAGGTAAGGGCACGGGTTGGGGCTGGATCCACATCAGCGCTCCTCCCAAGCGGCTCGATGGCAGCATGATGACCGAGGCCGACGCGAAGGAGCTTGCGAAGCTCCTCGACCTCGATCACGTCCAACGTCAGTACCACTCGGTGCCAGCCTCGGGCGATCACAGAACCGAGATCGTCGACCGCGCCGAAGGCCGTAAGCCACGCAAGATCGGTCAGCAATACTGGGACTGAGATCCAAACATGAGCGAAAACAACGAACCATACGCAAAAGCTAAGCTCGAAGACCTCTATCGCAAGGCCCTCGCCGCCGCGAAAGAGCTTCCAGCCGAAAAGCGCCGCAAGCTCCTCGAAGAGATGGCGTGGGACCACGCCAACGTATACGGCCCCGGCAGCAAGGGCACCGACGACGACGGCGTCCGTTGGCTCAACACGCCCGGATCGGGCTTCAGGACGCCTCTCAGCCAGGTCTCCGACGCCGCCCTTCGACAAGCCGCCAACCTCGACGAGCATGGCGGCATCCCGTTCTACCTTTCACGCGTCGGCAAGGAGAACCTGATCAAGAAGAAGGTGACGATCTACAAGAAGAGCGAGTTCGGCATGGGCCACAACAGCTACGAGGCTTCCGCCTACTTCGCCCAGTCGCGCCCCTACGCGCAGTTCAAGAATGCCTTCGAGATCTTCTTCATCCCGAAGGGCGCTCAGAAGATGCGCCACTTCTACGAGACCTCTCACCCCTCCACGCTCATCATCGAGGGCTGGGGTCATCCGTCCGGCAAGGACCTCGTGCAGACCTTCACGACGCCGATCAACAAGGGCAGCGTCGTCACATCCGTGTCGAGACACCTCTCCCACTCGCCCGAGTGGGACAAAGACTTCGCCGCGGGCATCGACCCCTACATCAAGTCGCACAAGGCGAAGGTCGTCCTCGACCTCCGCAGCTGAGGAGCGCCCATGAATTGGATCACTTTCGGCAACGACCAGCACGAGGCCGCCAAGGCCGTCGTCACCCCGGCGCCCGCAGCACCTGCGAAGCGTGAAGATCCCGCATGGTCGAAGGCGCTCACGGCAGCCGTCGTCTTCGGCGGTCTCATCGTCGCAGCCAAGTCGACGTCGGCCCCGATCAAAGGCGGCATCGAAATCACGAGGATGGGATACTGATGCACACCTTCAACGACGTGTGGATCGGAAACGTCTTCGACTTCGAGTCGAAGACCGGTCCATGGATCAAGACCGGCAACCGCACGTACGTCCGCTACGACATCGGTCCGAACGCGTTCTACGGCGAGCACAAGGTCGGCACCGTCAAGGTCAAGGCCTTCGACGAGCGGACGCCTCCGACCTACTTCTGGATCCTCTTCGACAAGAAGGGCAAGAGCATCAACTACGGCGAGGGCTACAAGGCCTTCTCGAAGTTCGACAGCAGCAAGGACCCATTGCTGACGTCAGGCATCCTCGGAGACGTCGTGCAGATGTTCTCGGGCAATCATCCGATCCCTCCCGGCGCGAAGTACATCACGGTCTACGCTCGCGGCGCCGAGCGCTTCAAGGACATGTCAGACGTCGGCATCCCCCTCGGCACCTACGAGAAGAAGACGGCCGGCGGCAACTGGCGCAAGCGCGTCTTCTCTCCTGCGCACGACCTCAAGTAGAGGAAACCAGATGACCCACCCAGATCTCATCGAGCTTTCCAAGGGCTACGTCGTCAAGCTCGTCCCCGACGCGCAACACGGCGGCTTCCGCGCGCGCCTCATCAACCCGATCGGTGGCGTCAACATGGAGCCGCACGCGGCCGACAAGCTCTCGGCCATCTACCAGCTCATCAAGGAGCTTCAGGCGGGGTTCTCGATCGGCGACATCGGCCTTGCATCCGACCTCGACGAAGCCTTGGAGAAGCATCTCCGCAAGGCGTCGCAGGAGGACGCCACGCTCGTCGGCAGCCAAGCCCATCATCGCGCCGAAGCGAAGAAGCTCGTCATCGGTGGCGGCTTCGAGTCCAAGTTCAAGAGCTACCTCAAGAAGGGCGGCCACAGATCTGACAAGGCGCTCGCTGAGATCGTCCTCGGCGACGAGATGTACGTCAAACCGTACAAGATGCCGAAGTGGAACGTCCAGCCCACGATGCTCCGCGAGCCTCAGGTGGTCCTCCACCACCTGCCGCACGGCATCTCGACGTCGAAGAGCGCCAACGCTCAGCGCGCAGATCACTTCGAGCGCCTGAGAGCCACCGTCGACACCCAGTGGCAGAAGCTCCTCGAAGCGGCGTCCAAGCTCTACGGTGCCCACGGCGCGATCGTCTCTGGCGGCTTCCGCGATCACTTCCCCAATGCCGTCAAGGACCGCATCCGCTTCCTCGCTCACGCGTCGACCATGCTCGGCGACGCCGTCAAGTTGCACAAGTTCCTCTCCAAGACCCGCTCGCCGCACTTCACCTAGGGAGAACCCGACCCATGGCCAACATCAGGATCAAGCCCGCGGTCGAGCGCATCTCGATCGAACTCGACAAGACGGTCAAGCAGGCCGTCATGTACTCCGGCGTCGATGCGAAAGACGCCGACAGCGTCGACAGGACCTGCTTGGAGATCATCCAGCAGGCCGGCCGTCTCGCAGGCCTCGCCCGCGTCGCCAAGGGCTACAAGGCAGGCGAGGAAGAACGTCTCGTCAAGAAGCTGCGCAAGGTCCTCGGCTTCACCTACGCCTAGACATGAACGACTTCGAAGAAAAGTTCGAGAAGGCGCTCGCGGCCACCGGCCGGCCGCAGGACTATCGTCCTCGCGGTCGATACGGCATAGCCGGCATGAAGCGCTACTCCGCAGCCCAGACGGGCTCCAAGATCGCAGGCGCGCTCTTCGTCGACGACATGTTGTCGCGCATGAGCCCCTCCAAGGTCGTTGAAGAGATCGGCATCTACTTCGAGCGCAAGGGGCTCTCCCACAAGTTCTTCGCGGGAGCCGCCAAGAAGTCCGTCCGCTTCTCCGTCAACCAAGGCTCTTCCGCCCACCCCCACTGGGTCGGCCTCACGCGTTCACAGGCACGCGACGAACTCGCCGAGATCGGCGTCGTAGTCTGAATTTTTTATCTTGACCAAGATACAAGATAGGTTAGGATAGCTCCCATGAACGGCGCCAAGGTCTCCATCACCGACCCGGTCATCCGGAAGATCGTCAACGCCTGCTATCCGACCTACAAGGGTCGCAAGATCAAGGTCGAGGCGAAGACGACCTACTACATGACGAACTATTGGGACGGTGGATCGCACGATTTCGCCGTCGCCTATCACCTCGCATCCGGCCAGACCGCTGCTCCTTCCGTCGTCACCGAGAACCCCATGCGCGGTCAAGCCCATGCTCAGGTCGAAATCCCCGAGGGCGTCGCGATCGTCGAGCACTCGATCTTCCAGGGCAAGGACGTCGGCATCCGCATCTACGTCAACCCCGCCAACATGGGCAAGTTCCTGCCCGAGGCCCACGGCGAGAAGGGCGAGCTTCCCCGTCACTTCTACCCGGAGCGCAAGTGATGGAGACCAACGTCGACGCCTCCGAGCTTCGCGTGGGCGACACCATCGAGGTCTGGTGGCAGCCTAACCGCGACACCATCACGAAGCTCTACAAGTACATCGGCCCGCTGGACAAGGACGTCCTCAAGGGTACCGTCATCGCCGAGTTCGCGATCCTCAAGAGCGGCATGACGATCGAGGCCGGCAGCCTCTACAACCGCATCGCAAAGGCGGGTGTCCCTGCATGAGCACGACCGAGAGCCTCTTCGTGCGCGCCCTCCACGCCGCAAGGGTCGAGGGCAAGGGCCCTGACGGCAAACCCTCGCGCGCCCGCATCGAAGCGATCTACGTCGACGCTGCTGCGCCTCCCGGCGGGTGGAAGTCGAAGACCCTCGCGACGCGCAAGGCCTACCTCGACTCGATCGAGAAACACCTCGTCGCCCGCAAGATCAAGTACGTCCGCGCACGCACGCTCATCATGTCATCGGCCACCCAGAAAAAGCTCGACGAGATCGGCGAGCTTGTCCACCTCGTCATGAGGAAGAAGTCGGCCGGTCACGTCGCATGGCAGGTCATCCACCCCGAGGGCCTCCACGAATACTTCCTCGTCAACGGCGACCTGCATCGAGCCTCCCACGTTCACCCGGTCGACCCAGACACCGGTCTTCGACAGGGAGCAACCAAGATCGCATCGGGCATCCCCGCTTCGGTCGAGGTCATCAAGAAGCACGGTCTCCAAACCGACGAAGACTTCATCAAGAAGCTCAAGAAACGTCCGTAAAGGAAAGCACATGCCCAAGATCAAGTCGCGCTTCGAAAACGAGTTCTCGATGGCCAAGGGCTGCCTGAAGGTCGGCGTCGATCCGGTCGACGCAGGCAAGCCGCGCAAGTCGCCCTTCCGCTACCTCGACGACACGTTGCTCACGACCGTCAGCATGAACGGTCACAACTACGACTTCTGGCAGGGCGGCGGCACGAGCCAGCGCGATCTGGAGAAGGACGTCTGGATCAAGGGCCCCTCGTACGACTACCGCAACCGCGAGTGGAGCGAGGTCAAGGGGCTCCTCGGCTTCATCAAGAACGACGGCAAGATCCGCTACATGGTCGGCACTGGCGAGTCCGGCCGCATCACCAAGCAACAGATGGAAGACGCCGTCGAGAAGTTCTGGAAGAAGCTCGGCATCATGCCCGTGGAAGCCAAGGGGTGGAGCTACGGAAACTCCTTCCGCAGCGATGCTGTCGGCCTCCCCGGCATCTACATCCTCCGCAGGAAGGCCAACGGATACTTGGAGGAGTACGCCATCGCGCGTCCCCGACCCCACGGCCGAACGTACATGTTCTTCGGCGCTCCCCGCGGCCCGAAGACGCCCTCGAATGAGATGTTCGTCGAGCTTTCCTACGAGGCCGCTCAGAAGATCCCAAGTGAGCTGAAGGCTGAAATCTCCCGACGCTTCACCGAAGAAGACCTCTGGAACCCCGGATATCTCCCGTCCTTCGCGCTCATGAAGGCGTGGAGTGGGAAGCTCACGCAGCCCTCGATCTCTGCAACCTAGCAGAGACTTCTATCGCCCGCGGCAAACAAGTAAGATCGCGAGGATGGCCATGGTCGCACAACCCATCGACGACTACGACTCGATGGACCCGACCCCGACCAACGAATTTGTCACCACGACAAGAATGGAACAGAGAAGGTATCCGACCGACCCGACCGGCATCCCGGCGCAATCCATGGGCGGAGCCGTGCCCATGCAGCCGCAGCCGTTCGACATGTCGTCGAGCTACCTCATGGGCCAGCCTCCGCCGCCCCCTGACGACACGCTCGGCAAGGTCGGCAGGGCCATCGCCGCCATCTGCGTGGGCCTCGCAGCCGTCGGCGTGATCGTATGGGTGCTCGGCAAGCAGTTCTTCACGACCAGAGACGAGTACGTCGTCGATCAGAAGGAAAGAGACAACTTCCAGACCACGACGATCTCGGCCCAGGTCAACCTTCAGCATTCCTTGGACGAGCTGATCAAGGAGGTCAAGAACCAAGGTCTTTCATCTCAAGCCACGCAGCAGGACGTGGCAGTCATGAAGGCTTTGATGGCCCGACGCCACCGCGACTGAGCCTGTCCAAGATCGGCCTCAGGACCGGCCGCAGAAAGACGCTCGCGACTTGCCTCGCTCCGTATCCGATGCCCATGAGCGTCATCAAGGTGGCCACCATGTTACTTCCGTCCCCTAGGTCCCCATAGTAGACTGTTCCTGAGCCCCCAAGGCTACTTCCTCAGTGGAGCCGCGTCCTTTTTCACGCGTCTCGAAAGGAGTCCCTTGGGCACGAACAGCTTCGTCAATCTCCCGACCGTCGGTGTGGGCTACTCGTCCACCGTCATGGCCGCCTCGCCGGCCGAACTCGCGAGCTTCGTCACGCTCGGTCCGCTCACCGAAGGCGGGTACGCCAACGGACAGCAGGCGAACGTCGCAGCTGTACCCGTGCTCGGCACGGGCACCTACAGCTTGCAGCCTGCCGTCTCAAGCGCACCGGACTCGATCTACGTCATCCCGACGTCGGACGATCCCACCAGGCAGTGGGTGTCCACGTCCATCTTGCAGGGCTTCGTCAGCGTCATCTCGGCTGAGCTGGACCTCACGCAGGTTCAGAACGTCGAGCTGCTCCCTCCTCTCAACTACAAGGTCGGGACCGTCCTCGTCCTCGCCTGGATCCTGACCCAGCGCGACGGCACCGTCTCAGCCGGTCCCACGGCACAAGGTGGCTTCGATGCTGGCGCGACAGATCTCGCGGCGTCCACGCTCAACGCTGCCATCGCCACGGCAGCCGTGGACACCCGCACCGTCCTCGCTGGCGGCGTCGCCGCCAACTCCAACCTCGACGCCAGCATCGGCAACGGCCTCGTCGTCAAGATCACGAGCGGCGCCGGCCTCGGCAGCGCGACCGTCTTCAAAGCACGCGTGACGGCGACCTTCTACCTCTACAAGTAGAAAAATGGACGACATCCCTCCGCGCTGGCTCACAAGCTCGGGCCTCGTCTGGTCCTCCATACCCGAGCATCACGACAGGTACAACGAGGCCAAGAAAGATTGCTCTTCACTCCCCGATGTCATCAGGGACAAGGAGAAGTCACGCCGGGGCCACGCTGACGACATCGTCGCGTTGACCAGCGCGCTCAGCCAGACACCCAAAGACGAAGTCCTGAAGCTTCGTTACGACGACAAGAAGAAAGCTCACGATCGACTTTCGTCTGAGATCCAAGGCCACAACGGTCGCATCACTCAAGCCCAAAGGACCCTCGATCACTTCGAGCATCGTTCGATCGAACAGGCCTGGGCCAAGCTCTTCAAAGAAGAGCTTCCCAAGGACGAGCCCACGGATCGATGGACGTCCGACGGCCAAGACTACTTCCTCTACCCCGACAGCCGCGTCGTCACGCGCGGCAAGTACGACGGCATCCTGATCTCAGACAACGACCAACCGATCATCTGAGCAAACCATGGGAACCAACAGCTTCGTCAACCTCCCCACCGTCGGCGTCGGCTATGCCGCGACCGTGCTCGCGTCGACTCCGACGCAGTTGACGAGCTTCACGACGCTCGGTCCGATCACGGAAGGCGGATACACCGACGGACAGATCGCCTACATCGACAGCACGGGCATGACCTACGTCCTGCGCCTCGCAGTCGGTACGGCCGACGGTCTGACCATCATCGCCACGAACGACGACCCGACTCGACAGTGGGTAGCGCTCACCGGTCCCTCGGCATCGTGGAACATCAACACCACTCGCGTCTACGCAGTCGACTTCGTCAACGGGATCGACACCAACGTCGGCTATGCCGACCCCGCCACGACTTCCGCCAGCGACTACGCAACCGCGTGCCAGCTCGCCGGCTCTCGCGCGCTCAAGACCATCGCAGGCCTCGCAGCCATCTTCCCGAGCTTCGGCAACGACCACAAGGTCGAGATCGTCTTCGCCAACGGAGGCGTCAACACCGTCGAGACCTACGCCAGTGCGCTCACGATCGCCATCGGATCCATGACCGGCTACGCAGCCTTCGATTGTAGGGCCACCGGAACCAACACCACGGCCGGCTGCACTGCATTCGACGGCTCCATCAACGACTGCACCTACCTCGGAGCCGTCACCGGCACGGGGTTGAACACCAACGGGTACAACCCGACCGGAAGCCCCACCACCTCCACAGTCCAGTGCGTCCTCAACGGTGGCGGCGCTCCCACGTTCGCAGCAGAGCCTGCGATCCCCTGCGGCCTGCGCGTCAGGTTCAGCGTCACGACGCCGACCGTCGCGCTCAGGAACGTCTGCCGCACGATCTCGAAGGTCAGCGGAGGAGACACTCTCGTCTGGTCGACGGCCCTCCCCGCCGTCCCGGCCTCGAACGACGTCTTCTACATCGAGCAGGCCGGCATCGCCATCCCCGGCATGGTCCTCAGCGCCACGTTCATGGCGGGAGCCGCGAGAGCCGACTTCGCAGGGATCTCATTCACGGCCTCAGCCACTTTCGACTTCGGATCTTGGCTCCTCGGGTTCTGTCAATTCACGCAATGGTTCGAGAATACCAACCAATCGTTCACTCTCAGCACGCTGTATCAACATCCAGTGTTGGGAAACTTGACGGTCGGATCCTCTAGGACGTCAGGCACTTTCTCGTCGAACCGTTCGGTGCCCAGCCTCACCGCATGCACGCTGGCAAGCGGTGGAACATTCACGTCGCCATATTCTCTGTTCAACAGCGGAGGCGTCACGTACGGAAGCCAAGTTACGATCACCGATCCTCAGTGCCAGATTTCCCAAACGTCCTTCGGAAGCAATGCCGCAATCGTCGGCGTCGGCCCGCGCATCCTCGCCAACGCGTTAGCCCTCAGCGGCGGCGGATCGATCAGGATCGACCAACTTGACTCTTCCAACACGCCCATCCCCAGCGCAGGAATATATATCGGCGCAAACGGATACTCGCAAAGACTTCTGATCGACTTCGGATCGGGCAACGCCAACACGGCCATCACCGGTACGAACAACGGCATCGCCGGACTCTATACGACCTTCGCCAAAGGCCTCACGATACTGCTCAACGCAACCCATCCGCCGACGATCACCGGAACTTTCGCAGACCTCTACCTGTCGTCGAACCTCGGCACCTTCTGGCCAAACGTCGTCAACGGTGGTCTCGGCTTCCGGGAGAACGCCAACAACCAGTACATCTGCGTGCCCAGCGCTGGAGGTGGTGCTCAGGTCATAAGCACCTGCAAGCTCAAGTTCTCCGGGACCCTCCTCGGTGGTGCTTCATCCGTCTTCACGTACCTCTCGGACGACGGAGACATCACGCCCGGAAGCAACAACGTTTCTCCCATCAACTACCCTCTCGACGGCGGGTACGTCACCAGGATCCAGGTCAAGCCGCGCGTCAACACCATGACCCACAACTGCACGGCAACCGTCTACCAGAACGGAGTCGCCACCGGCATAGCAGTCACCATACCGGCTGGATCGACTGCTGCCGTCGCAGCGTTCCCCTCTGCCAACACGATCTTCATGCTCGAAGACCTTCTCGATCTCCGCCTCGACGATCCATCAGCAGACGTGGGTCACACCTTGTCTGTCTCCGTCATCGTCGCGATCTCCTAGGAAAAAATGGGAACCAACAGCTTCGTCAACCTGCCGACCGTCGGAGTCGGATACGCCGCGACCGTTCTCGCGACGATGCCGTCAGATCTGTCCAGCTTCACCACACTCGGCCCTTTGACCGAAGGTGGGTATCAGAACGGACAGACCGCCTTCGTTCAGACGACGGGCCTCATGTACGCGCTTCAGGCCGCCGTCGGCGTTCCCGACAACAACAAGATCATCGCGACGTTCGATGACCCCACGCGACAGTGGGTCGCCATCGTCGGAGGTCCCTCGGGAGTCGCCGGACCTACTGGCCCACAGGGTGCTACCGGACCCGCCGGATCCAATGGCGCCACTGGACCGGCTGGTCCGACGGGCGCCATCGGTCCCACAGGTCCTCAAGGACCACCGGCAGGGTTCGCGACGCCCGCCGACATCGGACCGAACGAGGGTGTCCCAGGCACGGCTTCGACGACGATTCGATCTGATGCGGTTCCAGGTCAGAAGATCGAAGCGCAGTGGCCCATCGCGAACGTGCGCTGGTACGCCATCGACGGCGTCAACGGCAACGACGCCAACGCCGGCTTCTCCGACGTCTCCAGCGCCGACGCCGGCACCAAAGCAAAGCAGACGATCGCCGGGCTCGGTGCGATCTTCCCCCGTCAGGGCGCCGGCAGGAAGGTCGTCATCCGCATCGCGGCAGGCAGCTATTCAGACCCGCTCGACGTCATGCTCGCAGGCGTCGTCGGCTACGCCGCAAACTGCCCGCTCCTCCTTCCCACCATAACCAGCTCGACAGCCGGATGCGTGGCGTTCGACAACAGCGTCGCCGACAAGATCATGGCAGGGTTCGTCACCGCCACCGGCATGAACGCGGCTGGCTACAACCCGGTCTCACCATTCGACGTGCAGAACCTCAAATGCCTGACCGTCGCGTCGGGCTCTCCAGGCTTCCCAGCTGAGACAGCCGCTCCCCTGCCGATGGGCGCACGCATCCGCTTCGATGCGAACACGAGCACCGTCGCCCTCCGCAACGTGTGTGCCTCGATCATCGGAATCCCCGCGTCGGACACGCTCCTCATACCGGCGAACGTCGACGGTGCAAGCTCTGGTGGTCTGCCTGCCACGCCCAGCGGCACCGACATCTTCTACATCGAGATGCCGGGCGTCACCGTCACGGCCGACACGCATCTCCAGATCTACTCCGACGGTGGAGGCACTCCACAGTTCACCGCTCCACCCCAGATCGTCGGCATCAACTTCTCCGTCAAGGTCCGCGTCGGCGCCAACATCCGTCTGACCGGATGCTTCGCCAACGCGCCCAGCATCACCTCCCAGTGTGAAGGTGAACTCTACTACTACGACGAGACGACCACTCAACGAGCCATCAACACGCCTTTCCGCGTCACCGGAACGCTCCAAGGAGGCATCGTTGCCGCAGGCCTCAACTGGATCAACCTCATCACCACGGTCGTATGCACAGGGAGCGTCGGATTAGCTGACTTGATCTCAGTCAACTTCTCCAACGGCTCCTTCGTCGCTGGCGGCCTCGTGTTGACAGCTCTCGGTCTTGACGTCACTACTGACCCTGCCGCCATTCAACCCTCCAATATCATCGGAGCCAAGTGCGCGAACGCGGCGTCAGCCGTTCGCGTTTTCGGATCGGCTACTGGTCCGGATGGTTTGAATTCAGGCGTTCAAGTGATCAATTCATCACTGACATTCGGACGTCTCATCGTTCAAAATCAAGCTGGTCATCCTGCGATCAAAGTCTACGGTCAATCTCGTTTTTGCATCGGCAGCCAGGTCAGTGGATCTTCTGGCAACACCGACGTCGGTCTCGATCTCACCAACGCGCGCGGCTGCACGATCGTCATCCCCGCAGCACCTACGCTCACCGGCACAGTGGGCGACATCCGACTTTCCGATGGAACGATCGTGTCGTGGACGCAAGTTGCCGCCAGCGGCCTCACTGATCAAGCAGGCAACACGTTCATAGCCTCCTCCAAGACGTCTTTGAGCGGATTCAAGTTCTCAGGCGGCATACTCGGCGGTGTAGGGGCCACCACGTCGTACATGGCAGACACGGGCGTTGCCCCAGCATCAAACCTGACAGCCATCGACTACCCCACTTCGCTGAGGATGTTCACTCGTCTCCGCTTCAAACCAGAATCAAACAACTTCGCCACGAACGTCATCGCCACTCTCTTCAAGAATGGCTCGTCAACCGCCATGACCGTAACCATCCCGGCAGGATCCACGTCAGTCGTCAGCGACACAGCACACCCGATATTGTACGCAGACGGCGACACGTTCGCTCTCGTTCTCACCAACGCGGGAGACTCAACTAAAACACTTTTCGGAACAGCCACGTTAGAGGGTCCCTCTTAAAATGGGCACGAACAGCTTCGTCAACCTCCCCACCGTCGGCGTCGGATACGCCGCCACCGTCCTCGCAGCCACACCGACCGAGCTGACCAGCTTCACGACGCTCGGTCCTCTCACGGAAGGCGGCTACACCAACGGTCAGGAGGCATTCGTCCAGAGCAGCGGGACGCTCTACGTCCTCCGTTCGGCTGTCGGCACTGCCGACGGCTTCAGCATCATCGCCACGAACGACGATCCTACGAGGCAGTGGGTCGCGTGGAACTACTCCATCTTCTTCACCTCGCAGACGGTCTACTTCTGCATCGACGCCACCAACGGCAACGACGCGACTGCCGTCGCGTCGCCGACGCTTTCCATCGCAGCCGCCAGCCCCTTCAAGACCACCGAAGCTGCGCGCGCAGCCATCGGGTTCTTCGGGAACGGCGGCAAGGCCATCTGCCTCCTCAAGCCCGGCAGCTACGGCACGATCGACATGACGGACGAGATCGGGTTCAAGTCGATCATCTGGTGCGGCTCAGACGACTTCTCTCGCTCCACCCTCGACAAGCGCAAGGTCGGAGACGTAATCGTCCCCGGGACCAGCTCTGCCGGCTACACGGTCGTCGCCACAACCATCACGCCGACGGCCGTCGATTACACGTCGACGCCGGTCAAGGTCACCGCAGCCGGTCACGGGCTCAACACCGGCGACTGCATCTTCGGACAAGGCTTCGGTGGGCTCGGCACCATCGCCAACGCCGAGGACGGATACCTGAACGGCTACTGGGTCGCCACCGTCATCGACGCCAACACCTTCTCGCTCAACCTCTCCAGGAGCATCCCCAACCTCTTCGGCGGGACGTCAGGAACCTATACCCGCTGGAAGCTCACGGTCGTCGGTGGCGGGACTCCTGCTTTCACCGTCGACGGCATCGTCGGCAAACGCTTCCGTTGGGCGTCGAACACTCCGACCGTCGCCCTTCAGAACACGGCCCTCGGCATCATCATGAACGACACCGGCAGCGTCGTCTGGGCACAAGCTCCCACCGCAACGATAGCTGCTGGCGACTTCGGCTTCATCACTCAGCCCGGCATCATCGTCAACAACATCGTCTCCGCATTCAACTCCCCCGGCAGCTCCGTCGCTCCAGTCGGCGGCGCCGCCGTTCAAGCCATGCAGTACGTCGGGATCCAAGGGACGACCTGGAACCTCAGGGGGATGGACCGTACCACCTTCTGCGAAGGAGTCACCTCCTTCACCGCTTCAACGGCAGGCGTAGGAGGCACCGGCGAGTTCGACTGCTCAAACTCCTACACTGATGAAACAGGCATCACCGTGCTCAACATGGGAACCGGCTTCCTCGGAGGCCCCGCCTGCGGATGTTCGATCTCAAGCTACAGAGCTTTCCCGGCCTACTTCTTCAGCACGCGCACCGCCAACATCATCACGTTCTCGAACGTCATCCAAGGGACTATGACCAGCGGCGCCTACTTCGGAGGCGTCGAATTCCTGGGCTGCGGAACGCCTGGTTCATCGGCCGGAAACCAGACGGTTGGCTCCTACACCATCATCGCCACTGCCGGCAACACCGGAGTCCCGAGGTTCATCGCTTCTCCCAACAACAGCGCGCTGTCGTCCATCGGCTCCAGCCTCAACATCGCCGCGGCCGACGTCTCCAACGCCACGAACGCCAGCAAGGCCGGCATCGCGATCGGCGGCACTCGATCGATGGTCCGCTACCAAGCGAACGGGAACCTGTCCGGCAGGAACAACAGCTACGGCATCTCTTTCGGGTCCGCCGCCGCGTCGCAGTTCGACTCGGCCTGCGACTCGTACGTGACGATCGCATCGGCGAACGGGTACGGCCTCTTCGGCAACCTCGTCGCCAACTACCTCATGGGTAACAACACCCAGATCACCAACTATCCCTTCTTCGATGCAAGCTTCAACTTCGCTCCTACGGTCCTCTACCGCCTCGAAGATCAGCTCAAGAACACCATCGGACCGAACAGCGACAACGTCCCATACGCTCGCCTGATCAGAGCACACACCACCTTCAACAACGCCACAGGATCGACCATCTCTCGCGCGCTCATGACCCGCGTCACGACTGGCGGCGTCGACACGTCCCAGAACTGCGCCCTCGCGCAAGCTGACAGCGCAGCTCACGCGAAAGGTCTACTCGGTCCAGCCCTCTGTGACATCGCCACCGCCAACCTGATCATGATCTCCCTTCTGGGCCAGCCCGGCCTCTTCAAAGTCGACCTCTCCGGCGGCCACGTCGCCGCCGTCCAAGGCGATACCTTCTACCTCTCGCAGACGACTGCCGGCCTCGTGCAGACAGACCTCCCGGGCTCCGGGATCGTCAAGATCGTCGGCACGGCCATCGGACCCTCCGACGCCAACGGCTACACCTGGGGAATCGTAGGAAGTCAGATGGGATAAAATGGGAACCAACAGCTTCGTAAACCTCCCCACCGTCGGCATCGGCTACACCGCGACCGTCGTCGCGTCGACGCCGACGGAGCTGTCGAGCTTCACCACGCTCGGTCCTCTCACCGAAGGTGGTTATCAAGACGGCCAGCTTTCTTTCGTGCAGAGCACGGGACGTCTCTATGCCCTTCAGGCTGCCGTCGGCGACCCCAACGACAGCACGATCATCGCCACATCAGACGATCCGAGCAGGCAATGGGTCATCAGCGGTGGCTTGTCACCTGACGCAACTACGCCTGGCGCGATCCCGTTCGTGAATGCCTCGGGTGACGGCTTCGTAGTAGATCCTGACGACCTCTTCTTCGACACGACCACGAAATCACTCCACCTCGACAAAGCCGGAAACTACAACCCGTCAACACCCCTCATCATCTCGGGCGTCTCGAACTTCGACAACTCGTCGATCCTCTTCGACCTCGATGACGATCAAGCCATCGTCAAGGAAGGCGGTGGCGGCCTCATACTTTCTGTTCAAGACGGCGGCGCCCTCAACCTTGCCGCGATCGACACCAACGGTTCATTCGCACAAATTCAGTTGAATCCAGGCCCCACTGGAAGTGTCGTCATCAAGGCGAACCGCAACAACGTGTTCACGAGCGATGGGAACCAGAACGCCATCATGGGCAAGCCGACCACTCAGCCGGCAGCTTCGACTCAAGGCTTCGCGTACATGAACGGCGGATCGTCGCCCCCCACCGGCATCCCTTCGAGACCCTTCGGCGCGGGCACGTACGCCTACTACTTCCAAGAGCCCAACACGCTCTGGATCCACAACGGTACCGCCTGGAGAAGCGTCGCCCTCGCGTAGACCCAAAATCTTGCGAGCCAGATCTCCCTGCGCCTATCCTCTGGCGCGATGGAGAAACCATCTCACTTTGACTCGGTGCGTAGTTGAAGCTCGGCTTCATCTTCGGACGCTGGGGCAGCAAGTACCACGGAGGCTTCGACCTGGAGCACCTGTGGGACGGGCGCGGCCTCACCGGCTCTGAGAACTCGTTCTTCAACGCCGCCAGGAGCCTCTCAGCTCGCGGCCACGAGGTGATCGTCACCTGCGACGGCAAGGGCCCGAGCAAACCCCCCGTGCTTGAAGGCTGCACGTTCATCCCGATCCCGAAGACGCAAGACACACCCTCCTACCTGCCGAAGGACTGCGACGCATACCTTTCGTGGAACGAACCTGACCTGCTGCGATTCGTGCCCGCCGAAAAGGTCCGCGTGAACGTCCATCAAATCAACGACTGGGGATTCGCCTACGCCGGATTCAACCCCTTCGTCGACAAGTACGTAGCGCTCTCCGAAGCCCACAAGAAGAGGCTCGTCAGCGTCTCCGACTTCGACCCAGCCAAGTTCGCCATCATACCTAATTCGATCGACCTTCGTTTCTACGAGGGCTCGCTACCCATAGAAGACAGAGGCAAAACCATAGCCTTCATCTCTTCTCCCGATAGAGGTCTACACAGGATCTTGGAGATCTTCCCCGAGGTCAAAAGAAGAGTCCCTGAGGCGACTCTTGAGATCTTCTATGAGTGGCAGAAGCTCTACAGCCAGGCGCACAAGGAACAGAACGCTATCGGCCTTCGCGTCAGACACATGAACGCCCTCCTCCAGAAGAGCGGCACCGAAGGCGATAACGGCGTCTACATGCGTGGCAACATCTCGACCTTCGACATCATCAAGAAGCTCTGTCGTACGAGGGTCCTCGCCTACACCTGCGAGCCGATCGACTTCACCGAGTCTTTCTCGGTCGCCACGATGGACGCGTGCGCAGCCGGATGCGTCCCGATCGTTTCCGACGCCGACTGCCTGGGCGAGATCTATCAGGATGCTGCCTACGTCATCCCGGGCCTCCCTGGACGAAAAAAGGTCGAGTGGATCGATGCCGTCTGCGAATCACTCACCGACGACGTCTTCGCCAAGTCACTGACCAAGAGGGCGAAGAAATTCGCCGTCGACTTCGACCTCCGGAACGTAGCCCTCAAATGGGAAGAGTTCCTCACCCATGCCATCGCCGACAAGAAGAGGAAGGCAGCCTGACCATGAGCGAAGCACCCCCGATCCCAACGCTCGGCCTCTGCATGATCGTCAGGGACGTCGGTCCCTACATCACCAAGTGCCTGACCTCCGTCATCGACCAGATCGACGAACTTTCGATCGTCGACACCGGAAGCAAGGACGACACGCTCGCGGTCATACAAGACATCGTCGACATGCGATCGTCTAACGGTCGTCCGTTCACTTATAGGCTCAACTACTTCACTCCGAAGACCAACCCCGAGTCGTTCATCCTCGACGTCGCCCGAACCTTCGAAGGCGTCGAAGGCGCGCCGCCGAGTGACTCACACAGCGGCACGGTCATGCTCGCCGACTACGCCAAAGCTCGCCAGCTCTCGTGGGACTCGGCCACCAGCGACTACCTGATGTGGATCGACTCCGACGACATCGTCGTCGGCGCCGGCAACCTTCCCGCCATCACGATCAAGATGCGCCAGGAGAACATCGAGTCGACGCTCATGACGTACGACTACGAAGAAGACGATGACGGACGCGTCGTCAACCAGCTCCTTCGAACCAGGGTCCTCAAACGTGGAGCTGGCGCGTTCTGGCAGCACCCCATCCATGAGACGATCGGACCCATCAACAAGATCGACGTCGCCGACCAGAAGTTCATCAAGATCGTCCATCAGGCCAAGCACCTCGAAGGCAAGCAGAGCCACCGCGTCCCCCTCCGGAACTACAAGGTGCTCGTCTGGCAGATGCACCAGTTCGACAAGCGCGGAGAAGCCTTCCACCCGCGACTCTGGTTCTACCTGGGCAACGAGACCCGCCCCTACAACCCCGACAAGGCCCTCCAACACCTCCAGACCTACATCGACAAGGGCGACTGGGACGAAGAACGCAGCCTCGCGCACATCTACATCGGTCAGATCCAAGAGGCCAAGGGGAAGCTCGACGAAGCAGCCGCCAACTATGCCGCCGCCTCTACCATCTTCGAGAAGCCTGAGAGCTTCTTCGGACTCGCGCGCATGGCCTACTACAAGCAGGACTGGAAGGAGTCCGTGCGCCAACACGAGAAGGGACGCAAAGCCATCCGCGACGTCAGGGACGTCCTGCACTGCAACCCGCTCGACCGCTACTACTACCCGGCCATCATCGCAGGGCGCGCCTACATGGCCGTCGGCGAGTACAAGAAGGCGCTCCTCAACGTCCAGGAAGGCCTCAAGCACGCGCCCAGAGATCTCAACCTCCTCGGCACCAAGGCCACGGCCGAGGCGCAGTTGAGGCGCAACCAGCGCAAGCTCGACATCATCATCCACTGCGGTAGGTCGCTCGAAACCTGGAACGCAGAGACGCCGAAGAAGAACGGCCTCGGAGGATCTGAAACCGCCGCCGTGTCGATCTCAAGGGCGCTCGCCAAGCGCGGCCACAAGGTCAGGATCTACTGCCACTGCGAAGGCATCTCCGGCAACTTCGAAGGAGTCGAGTACATCCCGTACGATCAGTTCGATCCTCAGAAGATGGAGACCGTCGACGCCTTCATCACTTCGAGGCGCGCGGCCACGCTCATCGAGGGCGACGTCAAGGCTAGGCTCAAGGTTCTCTGGATGCACGACGCAGGCATCGGAGCACCCGTCGCCTCCACGGCCAAGGGACTGCTCGCCGCCGACATGATCTTCTGCGTCTCGAAGTGGCACAAGGCCCTCATCGAATCTCTCTACACCTTCGTTCCTCCTTCAGCAGTCATCGCGACGAGGAACGGTATCGACCCGGATCTCTTCTACCCGCAGGTCGAGAACCTCCCGCCGAAGAAGAACAAGCTCATCTACTCGTCGTCGTTCGACCGCGGCCTCGACATGGCCATCAAACTCTTCCCGAAGATCCGTGAGCAGGTAAAGGACGCCGAGCTGCACGTCTTCTACGGCTTCGACACGGTCAACATGATGATCGCGCGCATGCCGCCAGAAAGGGCCGAGAAGACTGCCGCGGCCGTCAAGAGGATCAAGGATGCCGCCGAGGCGACCGAAGGTGTGTTCCTCCGAGGTCGCCTGCCGCAAGCTCAGCTCGCGCTGGAGATGCTCGAAGCGAAGGCTCTCTTCTACCCCACGATGTTCGAAGAGACGAGCTGCATCACCGTGATGGAAGCGCAAGCAGCAGGCTGCACTCCCATCACGAGCGCGCTCGCAGCGCTCAACGAGACCGTGCATCACGGCTTCCTCATCAAGCCTCCAACGTCGGAAGAGAAGCAGCAGGAGGCCTTCATCAGCAGGGCCGTCTGGTGCCTCACCGACCAGAATGCGCAGCCTCAGATGGCCTACAACGGTCGCAAGAACGCCCTCGGCTACCACCCGTGGGACAACGTCGCGAAGGAATGGGAAGAGATCCTTTGCGACAAGCTTGCCGGGGGCGCCTAAGTAGGCGAACATAGACGATGATTTCGATGGGCATCAGCCAAAAGGCAGATTCCGATCTTCCACCCATTCCGCCCGACCACGGCTTCACTGTCGGCGATCGTGTCTCGATGCCGATCTACGGCGGCAAAGACATCAACGGCGTAGTGCAATACGTCGACTACTGGATCCGCAAGAAACACATCAAAGGCCTCATCGTCCTCGGGGACGACAGACGCTACTACGAGTTCCACCCGGAGCTGGCGACCAAGATCTAAGTCAGATCTCCCTCATCGCCCTCAGGAGTTCTTCGTCAGAAGCCAAGGCTTCACGAAGAACTGAAGCGTGCTTCGTCGCCACGTCCCAGGCGACCTTGGCTTCGCTCTGCCAATAGTCATGCGCAAGCTTCTCTCGCATGCCGATGATCTCGCGCCACTTCACCGACGGATGACGCTTTCGCGCCGCTTCCGATAGCTTCTTGGACGCCTCACCTATCACGAAGATCCTTCGCTCCACAGCATCTTGAAGCTGCCTGTCTCCCATGAACTCTAGGAAAGTCTTGCCGACGACATAGGCCATCACCAGATCGCATGAATCCACGATGTCCTTCAAAAATGCAGGATCCTTATCCGTCCCGGCACGACTCTTACCGGGCATAGATCACCTGTGAACCGTCGATCATCGACTTCTTTCGTATCGGGTTGATGCTCTCTTCCACGGCTCTCTTCGAAACCAGATCGACTCGCCTGCCGAAGATCGCTTCAAGTTCTTCAGTCATGTCCATCTGCTCTGAGATGTCGATCGAAGACTCCAACGCCTCGAACATCACGTCGACGTCGCTCTCCTCGTGAAAACGATCCGTCAGCACGGAACCGAACAGATACAAGATCTTGATCTTGTGCTTGCGACAGAAGTCGCCGATCACCTTCGGATCGATGCTCGGTCTCGTCGCGTCTTTCACGGGCAAGAGCCTAGCAACGCCCTTGCCGTGCTTCTCGATCAAGAAGGACTCCTCCTTCGAAGAAACCTTATCGATAGTCTCGAAGAAATTCTTCCGAGCATCGCTTGCGCTCAACCTCTCCATGATACGTAAAGTGTACACTCTGGTGTACAATAAGGCAAGCTAGGTCGTACATCACTAAAACAACATCTCACAACCTAGCTCGGGTATCATGGTCCTCCGAGGTCATGAGCATGAGCAAGCCCGACAGGGACATGGGAGGCGAGGTGGACAACCTCGGCGGGTACCGGCCCAACACGGACCGCCTGAGACCCTCGCCCGTCGTCCAGCAGCGCTACGTCGAGATCGTCATCGTCGCCACGCCGCGAGCTTCGAAACCGAAGCCGCGACACTGGTACGAAAAGCCGTTCATCAAGCTCGGCCCGACTTGATCTGCGCTCGCCGAAGCGCGATCATCACGAGCTTTCCGCTCGCCTGAAAAGGCGAAACCCCGACGAAGGGTGGTTCCTTCGCCGGGGCATGCCTGGTTTAGTTTGCGTGACTTGGAGGTGACGCTGTGACGACGACATTCAGCATTGCTTTTCTGGCAGGAATGTCAAGATTCTGCGTCCGCCACCTTTTTGCTGTTAGCAAAAAGTGAGGGCGTCGACACACATCTCTTCGCCATCGATCGGCTCTGAGATCGAAGCACCTCGCGTCGAAGAGGTTGGTCTTCTTGCAAAGGAGACCATCGCCGATGCGTACATCTTCGTCGATTTAGAAAATGGCGATGACGCGACTGGAACCTTCTCCTTCAACTTCGACTATCGATACAACCGTCCGTTCAAGACTCTCGCTGGCGTGAACGAATGCGCCAGAAACTTGAAGCTCATGGTCGGAGACATGGTCTCCATCACGATCAAAGTCATCGTCAGCGGTGAGATCTACTTGCCATGACGAAGAAGATCCTCAAGAAAAAGGTCGCCAAGAAGACGCCAAGAAAGGCGATCCAGAAGAGATCCACCAGCGCCAAGAGACAAGAACAAGCCCACCGCAAGACGCTCGACTACATCAAGCGTCTCGGCAAGCGCCGAGCCGCCGCTCGCCTCGAAACCTCCGTCAAAGAGCTGGACGGATGGCTCTCGAAGAAGTTCCCCACCGCCAAGATCACGGCAGCCATAGGTCTCGGCAAGCCCGGCGGCGCGTACACGATCGTCAAGGGCGCCGACCTCTCCAAGTGGCTCAAGAAGGTCGGCCATCGGAAGGCAGCCGCCATCACTGGCGTGCCAGCCGGAGAGCTTTCCGCCGTCGCGAAATTCAGAGCGAAGAAGGGTCAACGCTCAGGCATCCGGTTCGAGCGTAGCAAGCTCGACAAGCTCATCAAAAGCAAGGGCCTGCACAAGGCCGCAGAGCTGACAGGCGTCGACGAGACGTCGCTCCTAGCCGCCACGCGCGTCCCCCTCACGCAGACCACCAGACGTCTCAAGCGCTTCGTCCGCGACTACGGCCTCGGCCAGACCGCCTCCTACTTCGGCGTCTCCGAGAAGGTCATCAAGAAGTGGACCAAGATCAACGTCCCGCCCACATGGGAGAAAGACGTCAACCGCGCCGCAGGCAACCAACTGGACAAGGGCGTCTCCGAAGATGAGATCCAAGCCCCCGTCGAGCGCGACTACGCCAAGGACCTCGCCAAAGCTTGGAAGGCCCTCTCCACCTGGAACAAGAAGGTTCAGAAGCGCTTTCAAGTTCCAAAAGCGACAGTAGAGCGCTGGGTCCGCACGGGCTCCTTCGAGAGCAACTTCGCCATGGCGAAGAAGATCTACGAAGACTCCGGGAAGATGGTGACCGGCAAGGTCCAGCCGCCGCCGATCAAGCCTCCAGCCCCTCCGTCGCCGACGCTCTTCCCCGAAGACGAGCTTCTTCCGCCGATGCCGTCACCGACGGAACCGGGGCAAGGGAAGCTCCCGAACATCACGGCGATCGAGCAAGAACGCCTTGCCATCTTCAAGGAGGCTCGCGCCGAGGCCTTCTTCAAGGGCATCCCTGACGCCTACCGCCCGATGAACACCTGGAGCCGCATCAGCCAGTGGAACCTCGTGAATCGGTACGGCGTACGCGTGTTCGTCAAGATCCACCAGTTCGTGCATCTCCTGAACCTCACGGCAGTCGGCAACAAGATCATCGACTGGGCCCGCAAGATCTGGAAGTCCATCTCTGGCGACGGCGAGTTCATGACCATCCGCCTGACGTTCTCCGCCATGGGCACGGGCAACCCGTTCTACGCTGAGGCCTGGGTCCCCGACGACAAGCGCTTCGACTTCTTCACGCGCAGCACCGACCAGATCTCGGACGTGCGTGAAGTCGACTACCAGGTCCGTTCGCTCTTGCAGGACGCCTACGAGGTGTCCCGAGAGGTCCTGCTCTTTTTCGAACACTTCGAAGTAGTCAAGTCGCTGCCTAAAGAGAAGACCGGACAAGAAAGAGAAGTGGAAGCATGAACATCATCCTGACCATGATCACTGACAACAAGAAGGAAGAACACCGCCTCGACAAAGCCATCGACGCCAAGGAGATGGCTCTGGAGAAGATGGCTGACGCCAACCTCTACGGCTCGTACTTCAAAGCTCAGATCTACCGCGAGGGTCCGCCCCGCGAGCTTCTGACGGTCGTAACGAACACGCCGAGCTGAGACCAGAACCGATCATGCCACGCGTCGCTGGAGACTGCATCTGTGGACACGCCGAGGATGTTCACTTCAACGACGCCGACGGCATGATCGTCGACGGTGCTTGCGAAGCCGGTCGATGGACCGGCGTTCCATGCCTCTGTGAGTGGTACAGCAAGAAACCCCTGATCAAGGACGTAGACCATGATCGAGCTGCCTGAAGGTTGGACGTCTTGGAAGACGCTCAAGCTCGTCGAGCCCGAGCTTGTCCAAGAAACCTCCTACTTCAACGAAGACATGTTCTGCCTCAAGTCGCCCGACGGTAGGTTCATGCTCGACATAGGCTGGTATGGGGGAGACGTCGACGCTGGATCGTACAAATGCTACCTCGTCGAGATGCGCTCTGACCTCTCCGAAGAGGAATCCCTTCGCCTCGCGCTTGGCGACGGCCCCTGGGACAATGCTCTTGAAACCTTCAGCACGAGAAAAACCAGCGAAGTCTTGCAGTGGCTGTCGAAGACGATCTCGACGATCCACGCCAAACACTACGCTCCACCGAGATCCACCGCCAAACCTGAATCATTCCTCTTCCAACACTACGAAAAAGCGATGCTCGATGGGTCTGGCACGCACCACGAGTATGTGATCATCAACGACATCTCAGACGGAGTCGCTCTGGCCCTCAAGAAGCAGTTCGAGGACAAGCACCCAGGTGAACGTCTCAGGTGAACGTCATCTTCCTCGACTTTGACGGAGTGCTCAACGACAGGAAGTGGCTCAGCCGCGAAGGCTCTCGTGACGATGTCGATCCTGAACGCGTCAAGCTCCTCAACTGGCTCGTCAGAGCCACCGACGCCAAGATCGTCATCAGCAGTACCTGGCGCATCCTTCACACCCTCGAAGAGCTACGCACGATCCTCGATCGAGCCGGCTTCATCGGTGAAGTCATCGATGTCACGCCCGGAGGCGGAGGCGTCAGAGGACCCCAGATACAAGAATGGATCGACACGAACAAGTTCAAAGGACAGTTCGTTATCCTCGACGATGACTCCGACATGGAGCACCTGATGGACAAGCTCGTGAAGACGAAGTTCGAAAGAGGGCTTCAGCCGGCCGAGGTCAAGGCCGCCATCGCGATGCTCACGTCCCCAGTCGACGTTCCATCTCCCCCTGAAGGCTGACCGCCAGCATCCTCATCCCCCTCACGATCCTCGGCGTCGTCTCGTCGAAGACGAGCGTCCCTCCAGAGGACCTCTCGATCTCACCCTGCATCTCGACGCCGAGAGCACGAACTTCCTTCATCAGCACGCGCGTCTCAGCGTCGACCGCCATGAAGCGTGCGATGTGATCGCCCAGCTTCATCGTCATGATCGTCATGTCGGAGAACTCGTTGTAGATGGCTTCCGACGAAGGACCACCCGTCCCCCGCACCACCTGCGCGATGACCATGGCCGTCTCTCGGCTGTTCAGGACCACACCCTGCTCTCGCGAGAACTGCTTGCTCTGCTCCATCGCCATCAGGGTCGAGCCCATCATCGCCGCGAGGTCCATGTACTTCTTGATCATGGTCTTCATCGCCGAGTAGACCTCAATGTCACGCTCAGGCATTCGCAGCTGAACGTCCTTCGAGATCTGGATGTCGAGGAGCGACGACGTCTTCTCCCGCGGGATCGCCACGGCATGACCCGTCGACGTCCGCGCCACGACGCGCTCTGCCACGCGCTTAGAAAACGCGCTCAGGTCCACCTGAGGACGTGGAGGAGCCTCCATCGGCTTCGACGGAACGAGATGCATCGCCGGCTTCACCGGCGCGGCCTCTACGACGGTCTCTCCACCCATCGGCATCGAGACCGAGCCCGGAACCCGCCAGAAGTTCTTCCCCATCTGACAGAGGCTGTCCGTCGACTTGGCGTTCCCGCACTCGCCGCACGTCATGACGTGCCTCTGCCAGCTCTCCAGTGCTCCAGCTTCCATACCGGCGGGCTGACTCATGCCCCTATCTTATATCGCCCCGTAGATGATGGCTCCGAAAGAAACCGTTCGAGGTGCGAGGTTTCGAATCGTCATCGTCATCATCTGGTATGGCAGACACCTCTCAACCCCGAGCAAGTTGTCGATCGGCTCCCCGTCTATCGGATGAGGCGGGAAGCACTCCATCGGCATCAAGCCCGCAGACACCGTCTGCGAGTTCTTGCCGACCTTCAGATCCTCCATCAAGAAGAGATTCTTCTCCCCACCGTAGACCAACCTCCTCGGCAGGAACGGAAGTTGAGGCTGCACGCTGATCTGACAGGTCGAAAATGCCGGAATCTGTGAGACGTAGAACGGCAGTATGAGTCGATGCTCTTCGATCTCGATCGGCTTGCCGTCTTGTACGTCGCTCAGCGCCAGCGACAACATGGCCAGATCCGTCACCTCGAAGCCCTGACCTTCTTGCCCTGAGACAACACGATCGAAGCCCTGTTCACGTCAGCCTTCGTCAGACCATGGACAGGGTCCGTGTTGATGAGGTGAGAGTCTACTGCGTCCATGTCCGTCCTATCGTCGAGGACCACGAATGGCTTCCCCCTCACGTTCCTCGCCATGAGCCAGGCATGGATCTCCGTTCCTCGTGGAGCCCTTCCGTAGTCCGGCGTCTGGCTGACGATCCGCTTCCGATAGCCGAACCCATCTCTCGTCATCCGTTCGGCCAGCACGTCGAAGTTGGCTGCCTTCCGCCAGTCTGACGAGATCACGATCTCGGCCGGGTGCCGCAGCATGAGCGTGTTCAGAAGCTCCATGGCCGCAGGATCGAAAACCAACCTACAACTCTTGTGTCGACGCAGCTGCTCAGGATGTGCGCTCAGGTAACGCCCGCTGTTCAAGACGCCGTCGAAGTCGAGGAAGATGTACACGGCTATCCTGACGCGAGCCGCTTCGTTAGCTCGTTCCGGTAGAGCGAAAGAATCTCCTGATCGTGAGGAACACCATTCGCCTTCGAGATCATATCGAACATCTTCGTTCGAGCTGTCATCGAATCATCATCTGAACCCTCGAAGGTCATGGCCGCCAGTGCCTGCTGAACCATGAAGGTCTTCCGACCAAGGCTCGTCGCTCTGCTCTCATAGAGCGTCACGAGAAGCGCAGCGTTCAGCTTCGCTATCTGTTCCGGATCTTCCATCGGGTCCATCGTCACTCCTTCGGATCTGACAGGACCACGTCGTAGTCCTTCGCCTCGTGCAGGATCTTCCTCAACATCAGTCGTCTGCGAACGTACTCCGCGACCCTCATGATCAGGTACATCGCCGCCATGCCGCGCAAAAAGTTCGTCATGGTTGCCCTCTACCCATCTTCCAGTCCGACCACCAAGCCGAAAAGGAGCGCGACCTTCCGACGCTGGTCTGCCGCCAGCCGCTCGCCCCTCTTCGTCAGCTGATAAAAGGCAGCCCCCAGGGGTGCCTTCTTCATCTTTTTGATGCGGATGTGACCCTCAGTCTCCAGGTTGTAGAGGGCAGGATAGACGCTCCCGACGTGCAGCCTGACGCCGGAATCACTCTGGATTCTCGCAATCAAATCACGCCCATAGCCCGGTTTGGCCGAAAGGGCTTGCAGAAGAGCCGCCTTGGTCGTGACAGGTACGTCCATGAAACTTCTGGGATGGTACAGCGCCTGTCCTGACCTACCAACTTTTTATGCGTCACGTCGGCTAATTTTATCTTGCATAAGATACAAGATACGAGCACTATAGATCCCGAGGAGACAACCAACATGACCATGAAATGGAGCAAGCAGCAGACCGCCATCTTCACCTGGATGAAGACGGGCCGTGGTAACGCGCGCGTCACGGCGCGCGCCGGCACGGGCAAGACCACGACGATCATCGAGGCGATCAACCATGCGCCCGAAAGCCAGATCCTCGTCTGCGCCTTCAACAAAGAGATCGCCGACGAGCTGTCGCGCCGTCTCAAGAATCCCAAGGCCTCCGCCCGCACGCTGCACAGCATCGGCAACGGCATCGTGTACAAGAACGTCGGGAACGTTCAGATCGACAAGGACCGCGGCAAGAAGGTCGCGAAGAAGGCTCTACAGCAGTGCTTCCCGAAGATGAGCCCCAACTTCGACGTCATCAACTGCGTCAAGGACCTCGTCAGCAAGGCCAAGGGCATGTCGCCCTTCGCCACCATCGCCGACATGGAGAAGATCGCCGACCAGTTCGACCTCTACCCCTCTCAGGAAAGCGCAGAGGCGGGCTGGGAAATCGGTATGATCGTCAAGAGCGCTCGCATCGCGATGGACCTCGCCAAGATCAACGACGGCTCCATCGACTACGACGACATGATCTACCTCCCCCTCGCCAACAACTGGGCACGACCCCGCTTCGACCTCATCGTCGTCGACGAGGCGCAGGACATGAACTACTCACAGCTCCTCCTCGCTCAGCGCGTGAGCCGCGGGCGCATCATGGTCGTCGGCGACGATCGACAGGCCATCTACGGTTTCCGCGGTGCCGACTCTGGCTCGCTCGACCGCCTCAAGGCGACGCTCAAGACCAAAGAGCTGAAGCTCACGGTCACCTATCGCTGCCCCAAGAAGATCGTCGAGCTGGCCAACGAGGTCGTCGAGGACTTCGAGGCCGCTCCCTCTGCTCCAGAAGGCACGATCGACGAGATCGCCTACCACGCGGTCTTCGCCGCCGCTGGCCCCGGAGACTTCATCCTGTCGCGCACCAACGCCCCTCTCGCCAAGACCTGCCTCCAGCTCGTGCGCGACGGCAAGCGCGCCATCATCCGCGGTCGCGACTTCGGCGAGCGCCTCGTCGCCCTCGTCCGCAAGCTCGAAGCCACCACCATGGACGAGCTTTTCTCAGGCCTCAAGACCCACGAGGACACCATGGTCGGCCACTTTCAAGCCCTCGCAGATGAGGACGCCGAAGAGAAGATGCAGCTCGTCCTCGACCAAACCGAGACCATCCGCCAGCTCTGCCAGGGCCTCGCGACCCCCGATGAGGTCATCACGCGCATCTCGAAGTTCTTCGTCGCCGACCGCGAAGCTGACCTCACCCTCGGAGCCGCCATCACGCTCTCGACCGTCCACAAAGCCAAGGGCCTGGAGTCGGATCGCGTCTTCATCCTCAAGGACTCCTTCAAGCGTCGCAAGCAGGCCGTCAGCGGTGAGGAGGCCAACATCTGGTACGTGGCCGTCACCCGCGCCAAGAAGCATCTCACGTGGCTCCGCGGCGGCGTCGAGACGGAAGACAAGAACTAGGTTTCGGGGAGGGGACGCCCGAGGGACTGACCACCCGCATGGTGCGTGGTTGTCTCCTCATCCCGAGGGCGTTCTCTCCCCATTTTTGCCCTGTAGACTCCTCAGTATGAAAGAAGCCCTGCTTCTCATTCTCATCTGTAGCTGTTCACACACATCACGTTTCACCGAAGACCAACAAGCCTTCGACGCAGACTCGGCAGTAGACATCGATCCCCTCAGAGCATGCCACGAACTCCATGCTTCGAAGTTCTCACACCTCTTCCGAGGTCGGCGTGTAGCTCACGCAATCCTCTCTGGCTTCTCAACATCCAATGGACAGGAGCTACCAGGCGACGACCAAGACGACGTCACGATCAATTTGCTACAGATCGAATGCACCTTCGAAAGGACGTCTGCTCCACCAGCTCCCTGAGGACCTTGTCAGGATGTCGACTTGATGCGATCATAGTCCCCTCTCTTCCGGGCTCCCCCAAGGTCGTCGGAAGCGATTTCTCAGGGGAGCCCTATGTACAATCCGCAGATCCTCGCCCTTCAAGCGGCAGCATCGATCCAGTCTGACGGCTCCACGCCGATCACCTATGGCTGCTCGATCACCCGCTTCTCGTCCGGCGTCTACAAGCTGATCCTGCCGACGGGACTCGGCGTCATCGACGCTCAGAGCTTCACGAAGGTGACCGGCAAGGGTCCGAACCAGGTCGTCATCGTCGCCTCCGACGAGACCTTCCACATCAAGACCTTCACCTGCTTCGACAACACCTCGGGCAACCCAGAGGACACGACGATCGAAGCCGCCGTGCAGAGGAGCACCGTCGACCCCTACTAGGCCCTCTCACAATTCGCTCCCTCATGACAAAGGCACTGGCGACGGCCGGTGCCTTTCTCACATCTACTTTCTGAGCGCCGAGGTGGGATTGAACCACCGACCTTCAGGGTCATTACTCCTGACGCTCTACCAACTGAGCTATCGGCACTGATGTTTTATTGTCGTGGGACGTGTCGGAGTCGAACCGACGACCTCTCAGTTCATTACGCTGAGTGCTCTTACCACTGAGCCAACATCCCGCACAAGTGGGGCCAGAAGGAATTGAACCCCCAGCCTCCGGACTAACTGCATCCGGTGCTCTACCGTTGAGCTATGGCCCCTGAAATTGCGCCGGAGGATGGGTTCAAACCACCGTCTCCCCTTTCAGGTCGTCTTCCGTTAGACGACTCCGGCAAAAAGTTGGTGCCCGAGGATGGATTCAAACCACCGTCTCCCCTTGCGGGGCGTCTTCCATTGGACGACTCGGACAAAATCGTTGAGGCTCTGAAAAGCGGCAAGTAGGAGAGGTGCCTGCGCAGCTCCGTGCGATAGCCAGGCTTCACACCTAGCGCCATGAGCGCACCGTTCCAGGGCGCGTCCGGCTCCAGCACCTTCACGTGCTCGACGCCAGCGGCATCGAGCTTCGCCGCGACCTCGTTCAGCGCGCTCTCATCGGGCACGCCCAAGACGATCGCATGCGTACCTTCAGCCAGGTTGCCAGGGCTCGACTCGCCCGCAGCATGCACGAGCTGAGCAGCTAGAGTACCAATCGGGAGATCACACCTCACCACTATGTAGTGCGTGAGAGGACCAGCATCCTTCGAATTGGGGGTCTCCAGCCCAGCGTCAATGCATGACCAGAAAGTAAGCCCGAGACTCTCAGACGTCAAGAAGGTTTTTTCGAAAGCAAAAAATCACAGACGTCACGCAGGTTTGAGACCTGATCTCGTGTGATCCCCAGACAAACAAGATATCCACCTTCGACCTCCACCGCCTGATGATGACCAGCCACCATCACGAAAGGCGCAGGCTCCCCAGGTGGCGTCGTCGTCAAGCCGAAGGTGCCGCTACCTCTCGACATAGACTCACCGACCGAGAAGAGAAAGCTCTTCCATCGTTCCGACGGCTTCGACTTTTCCCACACTCTTGCTTATGTGACATTTTTCAGTGCTTGTAAATCCGATGAGTGACCGCATCGCACTGGGAAAACGCGGAGGAAAGTACGCCAACGCTGACCAGCTAAAGATGGCCACCATCTGGCGAACCAAAGCGTGGAAGCAGAGGAAGGCACAGCTCATCGCAGAGCAGCCTCGATGCGAGTGGTGCAACGGCATGTCCTCCGTCATCAACCATCGACGACAGGGCTACTACGAAGGCTACGAACTCTGTCGACGCGAAGAGGTCGACATCATCTGCCAGCCCTGTCACCAAGAGTGGACGAAAACGGGCCGCCAGCGCCAACGCCTCTACGACGACTGTGGCTCATGCAACGCCGTCATCTACATCGGACGCAAGGTCTGCTACTCCTGCGGCGGCAAAGAGATCCTCACCAAGTCAGACCGGACCTCAGAGCAGAAAGCCACTCTAATCAGCATCCTCAACCGCTGCCCTGAAGTAAATATCGGCCAGCTCTGGCGCGACGTCTGGCTGTGGCAAGGCGATGTCGAGATCATAGGCCTACAAGCTCAAGAGCTGCCCTGGCCGATGGTGAAGACGACACGAGGCGAGGTCGGTCTTCCTGCTTTCATCTTCGCGAAGCTCCTAGATCAGTAGCTTGATCAGTGCTGCTCAAAGGATCAGCGATCCAGTGATCGATCCATCCAAAAGCGAAGCGTAGAATCTTCGGCTTCCGCGTTTGAGCATGCAAGTGAGGAGCTGGGAACCCGCGATGCACGTCGAGCAGCTGGGAAATATGGTCGAGGAGCGATCGAGGCACGGAGCCTCGATTCAGGGGGGTGGTTTGTCCGGTCGAATCCAGACTAGCACGACTTATGAGAGGTTGAAGAGGAGTAGGAGTGTTGTGGGTGAGACCACACCTAGCATGAATTCAGCGGATGCGTCAGACGAGAGACGCCTGTCAGAGAAAAGAAAATTGTCAAGGCACCTGCCGGAGGCCCTTTCCTCGACGGGGGTGCATACATTTTCTGTTGTGTCAATGAAATCGCGTTGCCTTCTTCTCGTTCCGTGAGAGGTCTGGTCGTGGAAGGGGACACC